>Ga0181375_1000074_pt1 | contig 47514 bp, 44 predicted proteins | sample LowvirmetaG_FD_130090 | JGI IMG/M metagenome (GOLD analysis project Ga0181375, IMG submission 130090) | Marine viral communities from the Subarctic Pacific Ocean - Lowphox_11 viral metaG | ecosystem: Environmental > Aquatic > Marine > Oceanic | place: Subarctic Pacific Ocean | collected 2015-12-09 | reverse complement strand
TTTTTTGAGACCTCGGGCGCGCAGTATGATTTTGCGTTGATCCTGGACGCCGACAGTTTGATGGAAGGCGAAACCATCGTTGAAATGGTGCGCCGGATGCAGGCGGCCCCCGAGCTTGGCCTGTTGCAAACCCTGCCGCGCATCACCGGCGCGCGCTCGCGATTTGGCCGTGCCATGCAATTTGCCGCCGGGTTCTATTCGCCGGTCTTTGCCCAGGGTCAGGCCGCGATGCAAGGCGTCACGGGCCCGTTTTGGGGCCACAACGCGATGGTGCGGGTGCGGGCCTTCGCGGAAAGCTGCGCCTTGCCCGAACTCTCCGGCCCGCCGCCCTTTGGCGGTCATATCCTCAGCCATGATTACGTCGAAGCCGCCCTTTTGGCGCGCGCCGGATGGGGGGTGCGCCTTGATCCAGATTTGGCGGGGTCATACGAGGAAGGCCCTGAAAACATGATTGATTTCGCCAAGCGGGATCGGCGCTGGTGTCAGGGCAATCTGCAACATATCCGCGTGATTTCCGCGCCGGGCCTCAAAGGCTGGTCGCGCTTTGTGTTTTTTCAAGGCATCCTAAGCTATGTCGCGCCGTTGTTTTGGGTGATGTTTCTGGCCTCAAACCTCTACGCAACCGCCACGGCGCCCGAACCGGATTTCTTTCCTGAGCCGTTCCAATTGTTCCCGGTCTTCCCGTCCGATCAAACCTCGAAAGCGGTGGGGGTTGCGGTGGGTGTCTTTGGCCTTTTGGTCTTTCCCAAAGTGTTGATCTTGCTCGATGCCATCGCGCGTGGGCGAGTGGCGGAGTTTGGCGGCACAGTCACGGCCCTGCGCAGCATGATAACTGAGCTCATCCAATCCTCAATCAACGCGCCGATCATGTTGATGTGGCAAACGCGGGCGGTGATGCAGGTGGTGATGGGGCGTGACGGCGGTTGGCCGGCGCAGACGCGCGGTGACGGGCGGCTGACATTTCCTGAGGCCTATGCCGCTGGTTGGTGGATTCAACTGTGGGGCATCGTGGTGATGGCCCTCACCCATAGTTTCGCCCCCAACCTGATGCTTTGGGTGTTGCCGATTGGCGTCCCCTTGGTGGTGGCCCCTTTGGTGATCTGGATGACGTCAAAGCCCTCTCACCTGCCGGTGTTTCTGACGCCGGAAGAAACCGCCCTGCCGCAGGTCATCACCGATCATCGCCGGATTGTCGCACTTTGGGATGACACATCCCCAAGTGTCTCCGTGCCCAATGCCCAAGTGGCTGAAATCCCTGCCTGATATGTCCCAAACCAAACCGTCATCCCCTGTGCCGATTGGCGTGCCCGCGTCCTCACGCGGCCCAAATTCACGTGATCCCAGGCTCGACTTTTTCCGGGGCCTCGCCTTGGTGATGATTTTCATCAACCATGTGCCCGGCAACCCGCTTGAGGTCCTTACCAATCGCAATTTCGGCTTCTCGGATGCGGCCGAAGGGTTCGTTTTCATGTCCGGGATGGCGGCGGGGCTGGCTTATCCTTTGGCTTTTGTGCGCTTGCCGTTGTGGCGGGCTGTGGCGAAATGTTGGGGCCGGGCCTGGACGCTTTACTCCGTGCATTTGGTGATTTCCGTGATCTCTTTGGCGATCATGCTGGGCGCGGCCTATTGGTTTGGCGCCGACAAGATGTGGACCGTTAACAATGTCGGTCCGTGGATGAAAGCCCCGGTGCAGGCGACGATTGGGATCGCCTCATTGGGCCATCAGTTTGGCTATCTGAACATCCTGCCAATGTATGCCGCTTTGTTGCTGATGACGCCGGTGATGATCCTGGTCGGGCAACGCAATATCTGGATCATGCTGGGCGGGTCATTCGCGCTTTGGATTTTCACCGGCGAAACCCGCCTCAACGTGCCCGCCTATCCCAATCCCGGCGGCTGGTTTTTCAACCCGTTCGCGTGGCAATTCCTCTTTGCCATCGGGCTTGCCTGTGGGATGCGGTTGAAGGCGGGGCAGCGGTTGGTGCCGAATGTGGCATGGGCCAAATGGCTGTCATTGGCGGTTTTGGTGCTCATTCTGGGCTGGATGAAAATCGACGCGATCCGCGAGGTGGGCAGCGCGGGTTTGGGCGTTTTGCGCGGCCTTGGGGTGCCGTTTTACATCACCAATTTCGACAAAACCTTTCTTGCTGCCCCGCGTCTGATCCATGTGTTGGCACTGGTTTATTTCCTGTCCACGCAAAATTGGGTGACACGCCTCTCTGCCAGCCGTTGGGTTTGGCCGATCCAATTGATGGGGCGGTTTGGTCTTGGCTGTTTTGCGCTTGGCACGGTTTTGTCGATCCTTGGCCAGTCGATCAAAGCGGCTCTGATCTATGATCCGTGGATCTTTGACATGGCCTATGTGTTTGTCGGTTTGGCGGTGCAAATGGGCTTTGCCCGGATCAAATGGCAATTGGCAAAGTCCCCTGTGGCGCGGGTCGGGTAGTTTTCAAGCAATGCTGCGGGCCATTTTCTTATCTGCAAAGCGGCGACTTTTGGCACCAAGCCGCATCTTGCGGCCCTAAATCACCATGCAGACGGTTTTATTCTCAAGGTAATTGTCCACCCCCTGCGCGCCGTTTTCCACGCCCCAACCGGAGGCCTTCATCCCGCCTTTCGGCAGTTCCGGCGAAAAATAGCTGTGACAATTGACCCAGACCGTGCCCGCATGGATCGCCGCCGCCAGTCTGTGCGCCTGGCTGAGGTTTTCGGTCCAGACCGAGGCCGCCAAGCCGTATTCGGTGTCATTGGCGAGGTCCAAGGCCTCCTCTGGCGTGTCAAACGGGGTGAGTGCTGTCACCGGGCCGAAAATCTCATCGCGCATCAACGCCATGTCGGGACGCACGCCGGTCAGGATGGTGGGGCGGAAAAATGCTGGTGCTTCGTCGATTTGCCCGCCGCCGGTCAAAATTTCGGCCCCCTCGGCGCGGCCTTGGTCGACAATCCCCGCGACCCGCGCGGCATGTGTGGCGTTGATCAGCGGGCCGAGGTCGCTGTCGGGCGCCAACCCGTGCCCAAGGCGCAGCGCAAGTGCGGCCTGCACCAGCCGTTCGGCAAATTGATCATAGAGTGCGCGCTGAACATAGATGCGAGACCCGGCCACACAGACCTGTCCCGAATTGGCAAAAATCCCGCGCGCAACACCCGGCACCGCCAGATCAAGATCGGCATCCGCCATCACAATCGCCGGGGATTTGCCGCCGAGTTCCAGCGTCAGTTTTTTGAGATTGCCCTTGGCCGAACCCAACAAATGCCGTCCGATTTCGGTCGATCCGGTAAAGGCCACTTTGGCGACACCCGCATGTGTGGCCAAGGCTTCGCCGACCTCATGCCCAAAGCCAGTCAACAGGTTGACCACGCCCTTGGGCATCCCCGCCTCTTCGATCAATTCGCAAAGCCGGACCGCGGTCAGCGATGTTTCCTCGGCAGGTTTCAAAATCACGGTGCAGCCCGCGCAGAGCGCAGGCGCCAGTTTCATTGCCGCCATCAAAAGGGGCGAATTCCACGGCGTGATCGCGGCCACAACCCCCACAGGTTCGCGTCGGGTATAGGCCATGACCTGTTTGCCCGGTGGGGCATAGCCGATTGAGGGGGTAAAACTGTCCCCGGTCAATTTGGTCGCAAACCCGGCGTAATAACGAAACTGGGCGACTGTGCCCGGGATTTCGCCGAACCGGGCGGTGGCAAAGGTTTTGCCCTGATCGAGGCTTTCCAATTCGGCCAATTCATCGGCGTGGGCCTCGATCAGATCGGCGATGTTCCACAATAAGGCCTGACGCGCGGCGGGCAGCATCCCGCGCCATGCGTTTGATGCCAGCGCCTCTTGCGCCGCCGCCACCGCCGCATCGGCCTCTGCCGCGCCTGCGCGTGACAGACGGGTCAAAAGATCACCCGTGGCCGGGTCATGGCTGTCAAACTGATCGGGCAATATCTGCCATTCCCCGCCGATCCAAATCGGTTGCGCGGGCCGGGCCAAAAACGCCAGCGTGCCGTCGGTTTTGGGCGCATGTGGGGTCAAGGTGAATGTCATATCCTGTCCTTTATAAGCGCACGGGCGCGAAACGCCCCGCGCAAAATCGAATGATAGCCAGTGCAGCGGCACAAGTTGCCCTCAAGGGCGGTGCGGATCATCTCGTCCGTGGCATCGGGCGTGTGGGTGAAGAGGCCAACGAGGCTCATCATCACGCCGGGGGCACAATAGCCGCATTGAAAGCCGTTTTCCTCCTCCATCGCGCGCACCAAAGCCCGGCCCTCGGCCAAGGTTTCAAGCGCCTCGATTGTGGTCACGGCTTTGCCCGCCACCTGCCATCCCATCAGCAAACAGGCGTTGATCGCGTGACCCTCAAGCAAAACGGTACAAGCCCCACAGCGGCCAATGTCGCAGGCCTGTTTGGTCCCGGTCTGGCCTAACCTTTCGCGCAGGGCCGACAACAGGCTCTCATCCGGGGCAATCTCGGCGGCCTGACCATTGAGTGTAAACCCGATCATGTTTGGGCCTTCGCCTCAGAGAATGCGATCACATCCAAAAGGCTCTCTGGCGCAAACGGCGTCACCACCGGCCAGCATCCAATCGCATCAAACACCGCATTGGCAATCGCGGGCGTCACCGCGCCAATGCCCAATTCCCCCGCTCCGCGCGGCCCATGGGGATCGCCCGGATCAAGCTCTTCAAGGGCGGTGATCCGCATGGTGTTGGGCACATCGCGCACCGTTGGCATCATATAGCTGTCGAAATTCGTGGTCACCGGACGGCCATTCTGCATCAGTACATCTTCGGTCAAGGTGAAGCCCAGGCCTTGGATCAACCCGCCCTCCATCTGGCCCAAATAGGACGCCATGTCGATCACAGGTCCGGCGGCGGTATGCATCTCAAGGTCAAGAGTGCGGACCTGCCCGCTGACCCGGTTGACCGCCACCCGCGCCAGCGTCGCGGCAAAGGCGAAAATGAAACGGGCATTGCCTTTGGTGTAATCCGACTTTGGAAAAGAGAACTGCGTGGTGAACGTGGCGCTATCGGCCATGGCGTCAAATCGCAACAGCGGCGTGGGCGTATTGGCCCCGCGCGCGCCAATCCCGCCGGGGACAAGTCGCAGTTCCGCAGGGGGTAGGCCTAGTTTGGCACCGGCCTGTGACAGGAGTTCGGTCTCAAACGCCGGTGCCGTCTCCTTGATCCCGCGCCAGACCACATAGCCGCCGCGCGAGGCGGTGGTCGAACCGCTGTCGGGGGCGGTTCCGGTGTCGCCAAACACAGCACGAATGTCGTCGCGCGCTACGCCTAAACGGGTGGAGGTTTCGGCATGAAGCGAGGCGATTAAGCCCTGACCCATCTCATCGAGACCACAGAGCGCTTCGATTTTACCACCCTTCAAGCGTAGCGCAAATTCCGCCTCATCTTCGGGCAAAGTGCCAAGTCCGTTGCCCTGATAATTCAGCGCCATGCCGGTGCCGATGATCTCGTCGGGATTGGCCTCCCGTGCATTCCAAAGCGGCGAGCTTGAGGCGGCGTCGAGCATTTCAAGCAGCCGCTCAGAGAGTGCAACCCTTTGGCCCAGATAGCCGGGACTGCCGGACACGCGCATGTTCAACCTGCGGATTTTGATCGGATCAAGCCCCGCTTTTGCCGCCAGACGGTCCATCTGACATTCAATCGCATAGCTCATCTGATTGGCACCAAAGCCACGAAACGCGCCGCATGTGCCGTTGTTGGTATAGGCGAGCCGCCCGCGTGTTTGAATGTTTTCAATCACATAAGGTCCGGCGGCATGTTCCATCGCGGTTTCTAAAACACCGGGTGACAAAGACGCATAGGCACCGCAATCTGAGAGGACATCGACCTCCTGCGCCACCAACCGCCCCGTTGCATCACAGCCGGTTTTCATCCGTATGCGCATCGGATTGCGCTTGGTCCCGGCCTGAACACTCTCCGCTCGGCTGAGGTGAAGCCGCACGGCACGCCCGGATTTACGCGCCAAAAGCGCTAAAACGGGCTGGACCGTCAATTCGTCCTTGCCGCCAAACGCCCCGCCTGTGGGAGAAGAGATCACGCGGATTTTCTCTTTGGGCATGTCGAGAATACGCGACAGTTGCAACCGATCGCGCGCGCCATGCTGGCCCCCGGCACAAACCAAAATCCCATCGTTCTGAGGCCCATCCGGTGCGGCCCAACCGCCTTCGGTTTCCATAAACCCGTGCATCTGGCGCGGGGTGACATAGGTGTCTTCGATCACATGCACGGCCTTGGCCCAACCTTCGGTCAGATCGCCCTTGGCATGGGTGATCTCAGAAACAAGATTGCCATTGTCATGCACCCGCGTGGCACTGGGCATCAGCGCCATTTCCGGGTCGGTGACAACGGGCAAAGGCGCATAATCGACCTCGATCAGCGCCAGCGCCGCCTCAGCCACTTGCGCATCAATCGCGGCGACGGCGGCGACCGGATCACCGGTGTAACGCACTTTGTCGGCACAAAGCGCGGGCTGGTCTTGGAAGACGATGCCAAAGCCGTTGAGCCCGGTGATGTCGCGATGGGTGACCACGGCATGCACCCCCGGCAGTGCCTCGGCCCGGCGTGTGTCAATGCGCAGGATTTCGGCATGAGGGTGAGCGGCGCGCAGGATACGCCCGACCAACATGCCGGGCGCGCGCACATCGGTCAGATAGGGCAGGGCGCCACGCACCTTTGCGGGCATGTCCGGGCGGGTGTGCCAGCGTTCACCACCGTCCTGCCGCGAGACTGCGGTGAGGGCCGGCGGCGGGGTTGGACTGGGGCGCAGGGTTTTGGGGCGGAGGGTTTTGCGGCCTAGCCCGAGCAGGCCATGTGAGATCGCTTTGGCGGCGACACGTTTGCGGTAGCTGACACTGCGAAAGGCACAAGACGGCGCGTTTACGGCGGCGATGATCCGAGCCTCAAGATCGGCAGGATCAACTTGCGTCAAAACCTGCCCCATGAGCCATGTTTCGACCTCACTGAGGCGCTGAGGCAGCACCGCACCACCCCCTAGCGAGAGGCGCAGATCGGTGATCCGAGTGTCCTCGGTTGAAAAGGTCCCGGCGCTGACGATCATCGCAGGGCTGAACGCCGCGCGCAGCCCGACCTTGCGCCATATTGAACGCGCCAGCGGGCGGAGTGTAACGGAGAGGATGAGGCCTTTTGGATCACGCAGATGGTCGATCAGAGGGCGCGGACCGAGGGTGGTGCCAAGCTGGGCATCCAGCGCCAAAAGCGCGGGGATCAGACAGCCCGCGCCAAAACCGATATTGCCGCCAAGGGTGGCCAGACGGCGAATGTTGGGCGCGCCGACATCCCCACACGCCTGTGATAAAAGCGGCAATCCGGCGTGGCGGATGTCCTCAAGGGAGGTGCCCGCACCGATGGTCAAGTCGTTGATCCCATTTGGCAAAAGAGGGTCGATGTTGACAAGATGTTCGGGGCGTGTCTGTCCTTGGGACCAGCGAAACTGATGCCCCGTGCCGCCGACTACGGCCTGCGCGCCTGTGGCGATCAGGGCCTCAGCCTCGGCCAATGTGCTGGGGTGGCTGATCCTCATACGGCCTCCGGCGTGGTCGTGCCAAAGGTCAGCCCCTTTTCTTTCAACCAGCGGCGATAGGCGACCGAGGAACTGTCGGCGCGGGTCGGGATTTCGCTGCGCGCCTCAAGCGGCAACAACAGCGGGCGCTGGTTTTCGACGATGATCCGGTCTTGCAGGAAAATCACCTGTTCAAAGCGCAAAAGTTGGGTGTGACTGGAGGTCTGATCGAGCAGATACATCACCGGTTGCGCGCGACACAGCCCCTCTTCGATTGGGTGGATGAACAGGGCGATGGCATCGCGGCGACCGGGTTGATCGGGGGCGTCACGGTAGAGCATGACGACAAAGGGGGTCGGCACGCGGTAGGTCAGTTGGGCGAATTCGCCGTCGGGGCGGGTTGTGGTCATTTGCGGTTGAAAAAAGGTGCAATTGGTGGCCCATACTTCGTCCACATCACGGCGGATTTCGGATTTGTAAACGGGCACTTCGGTGTGCGGTTCAGAGCCCAAAATATCGGTGTGGACAAAGGGAAAATGCGCCATGTCGAGGAAGTTTTCGACCACGCGCAGACCCGAGGCCCGCATCGTCACCCAGCCACAGGGCACAACCCGCCTCTCGGGCTCAAACCGCTCTTCGATTTCGAAAATATCGGTATTTGGTGCGCCGAGCGTGGTCCAAAGACATTCGAATTTCTCCTGAATGGGCAGGGGTTTACCCTTATGCACCACGGATTTCCCCGGACCGATGGTGATCGGGTGACCCAAGAGTTTTGTTTCCTCCACCCGGTCCAAATCGGTGAGCGTGGCGACCGCATACCATTGGTTGAGCGCGACGGGATCTTTGGTGCCTTGATGGGATGTCGGCATCAGCTTACTCCTCAATCGGTCCATTGCGCCGTGCCGCCGCCATTGGCGTCAAGCCAGACCTGGCGGCGGGAGAAATGCCCCGGTGTGAGGCGGTTCAGCCGGTCGATGATTTCGGTCACATCCCCGGTCACCAGCTTGCCGTCCTCGACGCATATTTGGCCATTGACCATGGTCATGATGACGTCAGAGCCGCGCACCGCATGGACCAGATTGTGGTGAATGTTGAACCAGCGCCCATCGGCGTGAAACGGCGTCATCCGAGGTGTGTCGCCGCGCAGGGCGATGATATCGGCCTTTTTGCCCGGCACCAAAGACCCGGTCACATCGCCCAGCCCCACCGCTTCGGCCCCCAATGAGGTCGCCATGCGCAACACGTCCCAACTGTCCATCGCGGCGGCGTCGCGGTGGCGCAATTTGCCTTTGAGGGAGGCGAGTTTCATCTCTTCAAACATGTCGAAATTGTTGTTCTCTTTCTCGCCATCCGTGCCAATGCCCACGGGTATGCCCGCCGCCAACATGTCGGAAATTGGCGCGATGCCGGAGGCCAGTTTCATGTTCGACACCGGGTTATGGGCGACCGAGACGTTGTGGTTTGAGATCAGGTCGATCTCTTCGGGGGAAAACCACACGGCATGGGCAAACATCGCCATCGGTGTCTCAAAGAACCCCAGATCGCGAAACACCTCCATCGGCTTTTTGCCATAGCGGGTTTTGAATTCGGCCAGCTCAATCTCAGCTTCGGAACAATGGGTGTGAAAGCCGGTGTTGTGCTTTTTCGCCATGTCGATGGCGCGCTGTTGCCCGGCTTCATCGGCATAAAACAGATGCTCCAACCCGACCCAGACATTGACCCGACCCTCAGCTTTGCCATGCCAACGCTCAATCAGCGCCTCGTTCATATCGAGCGTGTCGAAATAGTCGTAATCGGGATGCGCGCCCACGTAAGGTACGGCGACAATCCGGTTGCCAAGGATCTGAGCGGCGCGGGCCGAGCCTTCCATATAACGCCACATGTCGACCACTGTGGTGGTGCCCGCCAAGAGGCTTTCGGCATAGCACAGATAGCTTGCGGCCTCTGCCTCTTCGGGCAAAAGTACGCGGTGCATCGGGTTGATATGTTGGGTCAGCCAATCCCAAACCGGCAGGTGTTCGGCGGTGCCGCGCAGAAAGCCGGAATGGGCATGGGCATTGATCAGACCGGGCATCAACACCGCCCGCCCCATGTCTTTCACCGTGGCCTCCGGGTGTGCCGCGATGAGGTCGCGTGCGGTGCCCGTGGCCACAATCGTATCACCGCGCACCAAGACCGCACCATGGGGGATCACGGTCAGGTCCTTGTCCATGGTGATAACGGCTTCGGCACTCAGGATCAGGTCAGACATGCGTCCTCCAATATAAATTGCGCCGCCCGTTCACCGATCATGGTGACGGGGGCGTGGGTGTGACAGGCGGGGATGTCGGGAATGACAGAAGCGTCCGCGACCCAGAGGCCGCGAACGCCTTTGACGCCCAACCGAGGGGAAACGGGGGCGTCGGTGTGCGTGCCCATTTGGGCGGTGCCGCAACAGTGGAAAAAGGTCGAACAGGCGCGGCGCACGAAAGTGACGGCGTCCTCGCCCGAGACCTTCCGGTCCGGGGCGACGTAATCCGCGAAGAGGTGTGAAAAGCCGGGGGTGAGCACCATGTCCAACAGGAACTCGACCCCGGCCACGAGCGCCTTCAGATCGCGCGGGTCCGACAAGAGGTTTGGCTGAATGTTGAGCGGGTCATCGGGGGCGGTCCCGGTGAGGGTGATCCCGCCTTTGGAATAGGAACGCATGACACCAAGCCCGATGGCAAAGACATCGCCGTCGAGATCGTAGTGATCCCAAAGCGCGGGCACGGCAGAGCGGGTTTGGATCGGGAAAGCCAAGAGATCGGCTTGGTCCAACTCGGGCGCGGATTTCCAAATCGACAGGGTGCCACCGCCATTGCCTTTCATCGGCCCAAGCGGTGATGAGGCGCGAAAATTGAGGGCGCGCAGCAGCGGATGATCCTGAAGATTGCGGCCGATCTCGGGGGCGTGGAGGCGGGTTTTGAGGCCAAGACGAGACAGTTCCGCCTCATCGCCGATGCCCGAAAGCATCATCAAGCGCGGGGTTTCCAAAGCTCCGGCGGCGAGGATCACACCAGAGCGTGCGGTCAGTAGATGCTCCGCACCGTCTTTATACACACGGACACCGCTCGCGTGATCGCCGGAAAACGTCAGAGCCAAAGCGCGGGTCTCGCAGAGGATCGTCAAACGCTCTGATGCCATGATAGGGCCAAGATAACCCATCGCCGAGGTCCAGCGCAGACCCTCGGGCGAGATGTTGAAATTGGCAAGGCTGACGCCTGTCGGCTCCGGTCCGTTTGGGTCCTCAACCACGGGTAGGCCCATGTCGGCCCCACCTTTGAGCATGGCTTGGGTCAGGGGATGATCGGGGTCCGGGCGGGTGATCTGTAACGGGCCATCGCCGCCGCGCAAGGCGGTTTCTCCACCCTGCCATGTTTCGCAGGCTTTAAAGCTTGGCAGGCAGTCGTCCCACGACCATCCCGGCGCAACGGCGTCCCATCGGGCATAGTCCGCAGGTACGCCGCGATACCACATCATCGCATTGGTGGCCGAAGATCCGCCCAAGCCTTTGCCGCGCGGGATCGGGATGTCGCGATTCAAAACGCGCTCAGTGGGGGTGTAGTGATGCCCCCAATCCCATGCGCCGGATTGCAGGCCAAACCACGCGCTCGGGTCTTCGATCTCCGCTACGCCAAAGGTGGATTTTCCCGCCTCGATCACCGCCACATCCGCCCCCGCATCATGCAGCCGGCGCGCCACGGCAGAGCCGCCTGAACCAGAGCCGATCACGATGTAATCAAAGGCGGTTTTCATTGTCTTCCCGTGGGTCAGTTATGTTCAGAAGGGCCCATGATGGTGATCCCTTCGGTGGCTTCGACATGGCGCACAAAAATATATTTGTCCTCGCGCCCGTCCGAATGTTTGCGCTTGATCTCGGGCTGAACGGTGCCCGCGACCTTGGCGACGACAATATAGGGGTCGTCACTGGCCAAACCCGCTTCGCAATGGGCGTCGAACTCGTCCAAAGTGCGGGCGGTGTAGGCGTGTGTCACCCCGGCGCCCTGCGCAATGGCGGCCAGATCGACGGTGCCCGAGGCGGTGTGGGTTTTGGGCCCGCCGATGGATTGGTACATTTCATTGTCCCAGACCACGACAAACAGGTTTTTCGGTCTTTCATTGCCCAAAGTGGCCAGTATGCCGAGGTTGAACAACAGCCCGCCATCGGTGTCGAGCGAGATGATTTGGCGCTCCGGCAGGCCCGCCGCCAGTCCAAACGCCTGCGGCGTGACACAGCCCAATTGTTGTTGAAACAGCGAGGCGGCGCGCATGTGCGGCGCGGCGTTGTACCATTCGTCAACAGAGGCGCCCAATGAGAGGATCACCAATTCGTCGGAGAGGCGGGCGGCCAATTTTGTCATACACTCAAAGCGTTTCATCGCACGATACTCCCCGAAAGCGCCACGGCGGTGTGGTAATAAGACGAATAGGCCAGCTCATATGCGTCAAAAATCGCTTGTTCGATCCGCTCCTCTTCGCGCTCGACCACATAGGGGATGCGCAGGGCTTGCAGCACCGGTTCCATGGTCACGCCATGTGGCACCGCCCACCAATTGTTTTCGCCCATATCGCCGCGATAGCTCATCAGCATCACAACCGGGATGCCCGCGCCCAAGCCCATCCGCGCAAGCGGTTCGACCGAGGCGCGCAGACCGGAGTTTTCCATCACCAAAGCCGCGCGTTTGCCCGATAGGAACACACCGCCGCAAATGGCCGCCCCCTCGCCTTCGTTGGTGACTTGGATGGTGCGAATGTCCGGGTCGGCATCGAGCGCCGGATAGAGTTCTTTGAACAGCGAATCCGGCAGGTAACATACGATACTCACACCCGCCCGTTTGAGCCCTCGGATCACCGCATCTACGGCGCTTTGCTGCATATCGAACCTCCAAATCTCACGCTACAAAATCAACCTGTCAGAGTGACTGTGTTCCGAAAAGACGATGATTTCTCAACGAGATGTTCGCTTTGGCGCAACACTTAGGATTTGAGACCCTCCATGGTGGAAGTGAGCGAGGCAGAGAGCGCCAAGGCGGCCTCAGAGGCTTCGCCTCTGGGGCGGGCAATGAGCGACAGGCGGCGCAGGCCAAGGCCCGCATCCGCGAGCGGGATGAAGACAAGATGGCCGCGGCTGATCTCATTTTGCACGCCAAGCCGGGTCTGAAGGATCGTGCCCAGCCCGCGAATGGCCAGATCAATCATCAGGCCGATGGAATTGGTCCGGGCGCGGCGGGAAAATTCCACGAAAGAGCCGGAAAACATCTGTTCGACCGAACTGCCGAGCGTCAAAGAGGCGTCCGAGAGGATCACCCGCTCACCGGCCAATTCATAGGCTTTTATGGGCCGATTTTCTTTGGTCAGGGCACTTCCGGGTGGCACCAACACCCCCAAGGGCAGGGCAACAGAGGCCAAACGGCGGGCATTGCGCGGCACCCGCACGTCAAAGGCCAAGGCCAAATCCGCCTCGCCCTGATTGACCAAATCTACCGCCTCCTGTGAGCCGGTGACACGGACATCGACGCTGATTTCGGGATGGCGCACCCAAAATCCGGCCAACACTTCGGGCAAAAGCCCGCGTGCCGCACTTTCGATCACCGCCAGGGTCACGGTGCCCCGGCGCAACCCGTGCAGGTCGTTGATCTCGGTCAGTGCCCGGTTCATTTCGCCGGTCGATTGGCCGATGTGATAGGCCAAAAGTTCGCCCGCTGAGGTCAGTTTCAGCCGTTGTTTGGTGCGTTCAAACAGCGGTGTGTCGAGGTCCTCTTCGAGCTGTTTGATGGTGCGCGAGATCGAGGAGGGCGCCACATTGAGCGACAGCGCCGCCTGCCGGATCGACCCCAGCCGCGCCACCAACATAAAGTGGTGGACGCGCGAGGACACGAGGCCGAGCCGGTGCAGATCCATCAGTGGTAATCCGGGATGCCGGGCATGACGATAAAGCCCGGAGTGGCGCGCACCCGCCGTGCCCAAAGCCGCAGGGCGGGAAAGGCGTCATGGTCAATATTGCAATCGCGGCTAAGCGCAAAGGCGGGGAATAGCGCAAGATCGGCCAGCGTGATCTCTGCCCCGGCGAAAAAGCCCAGACCTTTGACGTCCTGCGCGCTCATGTGATCCTCCATGATCCGTAGCAAAGTGCGGGTCTGGGCGATGGTTGCGGGGCCATCACCCGGCACATCCATGATGGAGATCGCGCGGGCTGTGGAGGCAACCGAGAGGTCGCGCTCTGCGAAAAACAGCCAATCCATCATCTGGGCCAGTGCGGAGGCCTCTGTCGGCAAAAGCCGCTTTTGCGGGTCCAGCCCCACCAGATAGAGTAAAATCGCTCCGGTATGGCGCAGTGTCACATCCGCCGTTTCCAAGATCGGCAAGCGCCCCAAAGGGTTCAGCTTCAGATAGGGCGGGGAAACCTGTTCCATGCCGGGGAACATGTCGACATTGCGCAATTCCACCGGAAGGTCGCAACAGGAGGCCACAAGCCGCACGCGATAGCAGGCGTCATCCAGATCATAATTGTGCAAGACAAGCTGGGTCATTGGGCGGCCTCTTTGAGGGGGGATTCGACGTTGCGGCGCAGGGTGGCGAATTGGTCGAGCAGGCTGAGGCGGGTCGCGGTCGGTGTGGCCGAGGGCAGGGTGATGTGCAACGCCGAATGGTCGGCGTCGATGGTTTGTAAGCCGAGGGTCAGCGGGGTCTCTCCCAGCGTGGCGGTGATCAGCGCGCCGGTCTGCGAGACCTCCGAGGCCACGGTTTTCACCCCGGCCAAGACCGCATCCAGAGGCGCGTCGATGTAGAGGCTGCGCAGCCCGTCCATCTCAGGCGCGTTTGGTTCCACTTCTGGCATGTCGCCCAAAGGCAGCGCGGTCCAGATCATGCCACCCGCCTCCGTCACCGCATAGCGCGTGACGCAGATTGACGGTGGCACTTCCAAATCCGGGTGTGCCGGGATGTAGCGACAGGTGCCGGTCTCGTCATATTCCCAGCCGTGATAAAGACAGGCGATGTGATCGCCACGCACAAAGCCAAAGCTCATTTTCATGCCACGATGCGGACAGCGATCTTCCCACGCGTGGGCTTTGCCGCCGGTGTCGCGCCAGACCACGATTTCCGCGCCATTCACCGCCGTGCCGGCCGATGTGCCGGGGGCAATAAAGCGTGACAGGGCGATCGGCACCCATCCGGTTTCACTCATGTCTCTTCTCCTTTGGCGGGGTTGTCTGCCTGTCGTGTGACCTTGTGGACGATGCAATCCTGTGGCCCGAGGCTGAGCGCCATTTCAAACGCATCCACCAAATCGTGCTGACCAATCACCTGCAATTTCGCAACTGCATCATTTTGCATCACAGTTGTGAGGGTGATGGACAATCTTGAGGCACGGTGTTGCGCAAAATCGGCAAAACTCTCGCGTGGAATCTGTCCCGTAAAGGTGAATGTCACGCGGTCAATCTGCATGTCTCTGTGCTTTCTTCATTCGATAAAACCCCTTTTTTATAGGAAAAACGGCGATTTTTTCCGAAGTGTTCGCGGCAGTTAGGCGTGGAAAATCTGGACCGTCAAGTGTTGTTCTAAACGCAACATCTGTATCGAAATTTTACGACTATTCACGGTTACGGCACTCTGGAAACGTGGCCCTGCACATGCGATGTGGCCGCCCCACATTCGTGACCTTGGCGACGGATCGTCCGGGCGCAAGGCGGTCCTGGCGCTATCTCCCCGCAGAGGGCGAAGCGCCGCGCACCTTTCATAGCGCGTCCCCGGCCAAGGCCGGATGGGACATGTCAAAAGCGTTCAAACAGCCAAGAGGACCTCTTCGATGATTTCTACCAAATCCCTGTCCCGCCGTGGGTTTCTCAATATGGGCGCCGCTGCCGGGGCCAGTTTGATCTTGCCCAAAACCGGGGTGATCAAACCTGCCAATGCGGCGGGCCCCTTGGCACCCGTGGCCGAAGCTGACGCGCATATCGCATTCGGTCACACTGGGCCGACGTCCGACGAAGGCTGGACCTGGGCGCATGACCAAGGGATGAAAGCGGTCGAAGCCGCCTTCCCGGCGCTGCGCACCTCCTATGTCGAGTCGATCCCCTATTCGGCCGATGCCACCCGGATTTTCCGCCAATTCGTCGCCGACGATGCTTGCATGGTCTTTGCCACCTCGAACTATGGTGATTTCTTGTACGACGTTGCCAAACGCGCCCCCGACGTGGCGTTTTACGAATGCGATGGCCGCAATCCGATGGACAATTTGGGCACCTATTATGTCGCCCATTGGTATCCGTCCTATGTCGCCGGGATCGCGGCAGGGGCGATGTCGAAAACCGGCAAGCTGGGCTATGTTGCCTCCTTCCCGGTGCCCTCGGTCTATTCCGGCACCAATGCGTTCCTCATGGGCGCGCGCACGGTCAACCCGGAGGCCACGCTGCAATCCATCGTCATCAACAGCTGGTTCGATCCGCAGGCCGCGACCCAAGCCGGTGTGGCGCTGATTGATGCGGGTTGTGATGTGTTGTTTGGCATCATGGATGAGGCCGGTTACCTTCAGGTCGCCGAAGAACGGGGTGCCAAGGCCGTGATGTGGAACACCGACCTGCGGCGCTATGGTCCAAACGCCTATATCTCCTCAATCATGGTCGATTTTGGCCCATGGTACGTTGAACAGGTGCGTCGCCGTTTGGCGGGCGAATGGACGCCGACCTATGACCTCTTGCCCTTTGGGGCCGGTGTGGATGTGGACGCTTGGGGCGAAACCGTTCCGGCCGATGTCGCGGCCAAGGCGGATGCGGTCAAGGCCTCGATCCTGGATGGGTCGTTCAACCCGTTCATGGGCGAGATCAAAGACTCCAAGGGCGCCATCAAAGTCGCCGCAGGTCAGACCATGACGGAGGAAGAGCTTTACCATTGGAATTGGTCGATTGAAGGGGTTTCCGGTCTGGACAGCTGATCCATGAGCGAGGATTCGATCCAACAGCGTCTCGGGCTTGCCCCCGGGACGCCCCCTTTGGTCGCCCTCAAAGGCGTGTCCAAATATTTCCCCGGCGTGATCGCCAATGAAGACGTGGATCTTGCGGTGTACCCCGGCGAGATCCACGCGCTTTTGGGCGAAAACGGTGCCGGGAAATCGACGCTGATGAATATGTTGACCGGCATCTATCACATGGATGCGGGCGAGATCATCATGGACGGGGAAAGCCGCCGCTTTGCCTCGCCGCTTGATGCCATCGCCGCCGGGATTGGCATGGTGCATCAGCATTTCAAATTGGTCAAAGCCTTCACCGTGGCCGAAAACATTCACCTTGGTTGGAACGCCACCCCGGCGCGGATTTCGCGCAAGACGCTGGAAGAGCGGACCATGGATTTGGCCGACACGCTTGGCCTTGCGGTCAAGCCGGGGGCGGTTGTTGCCGATCTGTCAACGGGCGAACAGCAACGGGTCGAAATCCTGCGGGTGTTGGCGCGCGATGCCAAAGTCCTGATCCTTGATGAACCCACCGCCGTGTTGACCCCCTCGGAGGCACGCGACCTGTTTGCGGCGCTCAGGGCCTTTGTGGCGCGGGGCAATGCGGTGATTTTCATCTCGCATAAACTCGACGAGGTGATGGAGATTTCCAACCGGGTGAGCATTTTGCGCGCAGGCCGCAAGGTTGCGACCGAATGGACGACGGACTGTTCCGAAAAATCATTGGCGCAATTGATGGTTGGGCGCGAAATCGTCTTTAACGACATGCGCGGCGATGGCGGCGCACGCAAGATTGGCGCGCCGATGGTGACACTTGAAGATGTCACGCTGAGTTCTGAGTATGGCACAGTGTTGAAAAACGTCTCGCTCTCGGTGCGCGCCGGAGAAATCCTTGGCATCGCTGGGGTTGCGGGCAATGGTCAGCGCGAATTGACCTATGTGTTGAGCGGGCTTGTCGCGCCCGCCAAGGGCACGGTTACACTGGATGGCGAAGATGTCGGACGCGCTGGCGCGCGGGCCTTTGCGCAAAAGGGCGTGGGTCATATTCCCGAAGATCGGCTTTATGCCGGGATGGCACCAACCCTGTCGATCACCGACAATGCGGTGCTGCGCGAATATACGATGCCGCCACTCTCGAACGGGCCGTGGTATGCGCCGCGTCGTGCCCTCGCCTTGGCGCGCGAGATCGCCAAGATTGCCGGGGTGATGGTGCCGGATTTCGCCATGCCCGCCCGCAACCTGTCGGGCGGCAACCAACAGCGCCTGGTCGCGCGGCGCGAAATGCGCATTGCCGATAAGGTGCTGATCGCGGCCTACCCGTCGCGCGGGCTTGATGTCGGCGCGATCAACACGATGATGCGCTATTTCGTTGAGATGCGGGACCGTGGCGTGGCCGTGGTGTTGATCTCTGAGGAGTTGGAAGAAGTGCTGAACCTCGCCGATCGGATTGCGGTGATGTTTCATGGCGAGATTATGGGCGTGGTTCCGGCCCAAGGCGCAGATATCGAACAGATCGGCCTGATGATGGGCGGACAAAGACAACAGGGGCAGGCCGCATGAGCTACCGTTTGCAACGTATGCCGGTCGCGGCCCCAAGCGTGTTGTTCTGTGCGCGGGTGCTGTCGGTGATCTTGGCGCTTTTGACCGCGGCGGTCGTGTTGGCCCTGTCCGGCAAAGACCCGGTCGCGCTGGGCGGCAAGGTGTTGTCGTCGACCTTCGGGTCAAGTTTTGGACTTGAGGATTTGAGCCTGTTGTTTTCGCCATTGCTCTATTGTGGTCTCGCGGTTGCGGTTGGCCTGCGCATCGGTGCGTGGAACATTGGGGCGGAGGGGCAATTCAACCTTGGGGCCTTTGCCGCAACTGGCGTAGCGCTGTTCGTGCCGGGTCCCGCGTGGCTCTTAGTGCCGCTGATGGCGCTCGCCGGCATGGCGGGCGGAGCGCTTTGGATCCTGATCCCGACACTGGCCAAAGCTTATGCCGATGTGTCTGAGTTGATCACCACGCTGTTGATGAATTTCGTCGCACTTTTGTTGGTTTATTGGGTCGCCACCGGCCCTTGGCTTGATCCGTCGGGCATGGCTTTGGCGACCACTGCGCGGCTGTCTGTTTCGGTGCCCTATGTCTGGGGGATCGTGCATTGGGGCCTGCCTGTGGCGCTGATGCTCGCGATCGGTTTGGCCGTGATGTTTGCCTATACGCGCTGGGGCTATGAGGTGCGCATCGGGGGGGCCAATCCGGGTGCTGCCGCCTATGCCGGGATGCCGGTACAGCGTCATGTGATCATCGTCATGTTGATGTCGGGCGCCATCGCCGGGCTTGGTGGTATGATGGAAGTGGCCGGAACGGTCGGGCGGCTTCAGGGCGGGATTTCCAACAATTACGGCTATCTGGGCATTATGGTCGCGGTTCTGGCCCGCGCCGCCCCTTTGGGTGTGATTGCCACGGCGTTTTTCATGGCGGTGATCCTGAATGGCGGGATCGTTTTGCAATCTCAGGGCCTTACCACGCATACGGTTTTGGCCGTCACCGGGCTGATCCTGTTTTACGCCGCCATCGCCGACGAGGTCGCGCGCTATAGGTTGATCCCCACGACTGGAAAAGTCACACCCAAAGGAGCGCGCTGACATGGATATTCTTGCAGGTCTGATCCAAACCGCCTTTTTGGCCGGGGGCGTCTTGGCGTTGGCCGCTTTGGGCGAGGTTTTGGCCGAACGTGTTGGCGTGGTGAACCTTGGCGTCGAAGGCCTGATTGCCTTGGGCGCGATGTCAGCGGTGGCCACGGTGGTGGTCACGCCGCACCCTTGGTTGGGCTTTTTGGTTGCCATGGGCGTGGGGTTGATTGCGGGGATGATTTTTGCCACCGCCACGGTGATCATCCGCGCCAATCAGGTGCTGTGCGGCCTGGCACTCACCTATATGGGGATGGGCTTGGCGGCCACCTTGGGCAAACCGATCTCTGGTTCGCCCGCACCCGCGACCTTTCAGGACATCCACATCCCGATCCTGTCCGATCTGCCGTTTTTTGGCCGCGCGTTCTTTAGCCATTCGCTTTTGGTCTATCTGATCTTCCTCGTGTTGCCTGTGGCTCTGCATGTTTTGATGTTTCACACCCGTCATGGCCTCAACATGCGCGCCGTGGGCGAAAACCCGGCGGCGGCAGATGCGGCGGGGATTTCGGTGATGAAAATGCGGTTTTGGTATGTCTCTTTCGGCGCGGCTTTGGCGGCAGGGGCCGGGGGCTATCTGACTTTGGTCTTTGTGCCAAGCTGGTCCGAGGGCGTTGTCGCAGGCCGCGGCTGGATCGCCGTCGCCTTGGTGATTTTTGCCGGATTTCGCCCGATCAATGCCGTGCTGGCCGGGCTATTGTTCGGTTTTGTCACCGCCTTGGGCTTTGTCGGTCAGGCGCATAATTGGCCGATTGCGTCCTCCATCCTCTCGATGTTGCCCTATCTGGGCACCATGGCATTGATGATCGTGCCTGTTCTGGCATGGCAACGGATGCGCCGCCTGATGGCCGCACCCGAAGGCCTGACCACCCCCTATTTCCGAGATCAAAGATGAGCACCACCTTCCTTAAAAACATCTCCTATCTGGCCACGTTTGATGACGGGTATGGCGAGGTCGGGCGCGAAATGACGGATGGCGGCGTGTTGATCCGGGACAATATGATCGTCGCGGTCGGGCCGATGTCGGAATTTGCCGATGTGGTGGCGGACCGGGTGTTGGATCTGTCCGACCATGTGGTGATGCCGGGGATGATCAACACCCATCATCATTTCTACCAAAACCTCACGCGGGTGATGGTTCAGGATGACGAACTCTTCGTCTGGCTCAAAACCCTCTATCCGATCTGGGCAAAACTCGATGATCGGGCGATGGAAACCGCTTCGCGCATGGCCATGGCCGAGCTGATCATAAGCGGCTGTACCACCTCTTCGGATCACCAATATATCATGCCCAATGATTGCACCTTGGACACGCCCATTCGGGTGGCCCAAGAGATGGGTCTACGCTTTCATGCGGCGCGGGGCGCGATGAGTCGGGGCGAGAGCAAAGGCGGTCTGCCGCCCGACAGTTGCGTGGAGGAGGAAGAGGCGATCCTGATGGATGCCGAACGCCTGATCCACCGCTATCACGACATGTCGGATTACGCGATGACGCGGATTGTTTTGGCGCCCTGTTCGGCCTTTTCCGTCACCCAAGGCTTGATGAAAGACGCGGCGCGATTGGCACGGATGCATCCCGGTGTGCGGCTGCATTCGCATATCGCCGAGGTGCTGAGCGAAGAGGAATATTGCATCGCCACCTACGGCATGCGTTCGGTCGCCTATGCCGAAAGCTGTGACTGGCTCGGTCCCGATGTGTGGTTTGCCCATGCGATTTTCCTCAATGACGCCGAGATCAAAACCTTTGCCGAGACCGGCACCGGAGCCACCTTTTGTCCCTCCGCCCATATGCGCTGCGGCCTTGGCATCATGCGGGCGCGCGAGAAGTTGGACGCGGGTGTGACGGTGGGTTTGGGCGTCGACGGGTCGGCGTCAAACGACACTTCCAACATGTTCATGGAGGCGCGCATGGCACAGTATTTGCAACGGGTCGCGCCGGACCGCTACCTGTCCGAGGCCCCCGGTGGGCGGGGCGGCTTTGGCGGCACACCGGGGGCACTGTCGGCGCGCGAGGCGCTTTGGATGGCGACGCGAGCGGGGGCGAAACTTTTGGGGCGCGACGACATTGGGCAACTGGCCCCCGGCAAATCCGCCGATCTCATCGCCATAAAACGCACGCGGCTTGGCCTTGCGGGCACCCAACGCGATCCTTTGGCTGCCCTTGTGATGTGCGGTCCGTTTGAGGTTGATCATTCCTTCATCAATGGGGTGCAGATCATCGACCAAGGGGCCTTCACGCGTCTGGACGTGGCGGCCGCTTTGGCCGATCATGCCGCAACGATGGATCGTATTTACGCCTGAGCCCAAATTTCAAAGGATGCATAAAATGACGACAGAGACAGATGGGTCGGTGCTGGACCCCGCCACGCTCGATCAATGGTATTGCATTCAAAATCTGGCCGAAATCCCGCCCTCCGGACTGACGACCCGGCTTTTGGGGCAGGACATTTTCATCACCGGCGGCGCGGCTCCGATGGCGCGCTGTGGTGATAGGGAATTGCCGGTGCGAAAGCGATACGGCTATCTTTGGGTCACATTGGGTGCGCCCAACACCGATGTGCCGCATATCTCCGAGGCGGATGAACCGGATCGCCGCTATGTCCCTTGCGGCGCGGTGAAGGTCAAATCCTCGGCCCCGCGCGTGATCGAGAATTTTCTGGATATGGCGCATTTCCCTTTTGTGCATACCGACATTCTTGGGTCCGAAGAGCATTCGGAGGTCGAGACATACAAATGCGAAATCCGCCGCGATGTGGATGAGGTCTGGGCCACCGATTGCGTCTTTACCCAACCGCAGGCCGCCAAATCCGCAAGCGGCGCGATCCGCACCGATTATATCTACCGTATCACCACGCCGTTTACCGTGTTGCTGTATAAAACCTGTCCAATGTCTGAAACGCGCTGGGATGTGATTTGCCTGTTCGTGCAACCGATGGAGCCGGGCCTGTGCCGGGCGCATCCGGTGATGTTCTTGCTGGATGAGACCAGCACGGATGCCGATCTGATCGGGTTTCAACAGGTGATCTTTCTGCAAGACCGGATCATTTTGGAAAACCAACGCCCGCGCCTGTTGCCGTTAGAGCCGCGGTTTGAGACGCCAACCCGCGCCGATGCCTCCTCCATCGCTTATCGGCGTTGGTTGAAAGAAAAGGGTTGTGTTTACGGTACAACTTTGGGGCCGGCGGATACATTTACCGTCACTGCGGCATGAAGGATCTGCGCGGACAAAAGGTTTTGGTCTCGGGCTTTCATGCGCCGAACCAAGGCACGGTTGAGGGCTTTGAGAACGCCGTTCTGACATTGGATGACGCGGGGCGCATTGTTGGTTTTGAGCCGGACGGCGATCCGACCGGGGCGACGATCCTGCCCTCGGGCTGGTTGATCCTGCCGGGCTTTGTCGATCTGCATGTCCACGCGCCGCAATACGCGCAACTTGGCACCGCGCTTGATGTGCCGCTCGAAGAGTGGCTGCAAACCTACACTTTCCCGCTTGAGGCGCGGTTTTCCGATCTCGCGTTTGCCAAAGAGGTCTACAGCGCTCTGATTGACGATATGCTTGCCCTTGGCACCACCACCGCGCTGCATTTTGCCACCGTTCATGTCCCCGCCACCACGCTTTTGGCCGATCTTTGTCTGGCCAAAGGACAGCGCGCGTTGATTGGCAAAGTGGCGATGGATGACCCGGATCAATGCCCGCCTGAGTATCGCGATCCCTCCGCCGAAGACGCGATTGCGGGCACGCGTGCGGTGATTGAGTATATCAACGCCATGCCCGGCAATGACGGGATGGTGCATCCGGTGGTGACGCCGCGCTTTGTGCCGTCTTGTACCGATGCGTGTCTTTCGGGCCTTGGCGCTTTGGCGCAGGAGACCGGCACGCGGGTGCAAAGCCATGTGTCAGAAAGCGATTGGGAACATGACTATGTCCGCGCCCGAACGGGGCGCTCTGATGTAGAGGCGCTGGCGGACCATGGTCTTATGGTGCCACATTCGGTATTTGCCCATGGCACGCATTTGTCCGGTTCTGACATGGACCTGATGATTGCGCATCAGGCGGGGGTGGCCCATTGTCCGCTGTCCAATGCCTATTTCTCCGGGGCGGTCTTTCCGCTGCGCGCCGCCTTGGAACGGGGTCTCAATGTCGGGCTTGGCTCGGATATGTCCGGCGGGCCGGTGGCCTCGATCTGGGAAACGGCGCGGATGGCGATTGCGTCATCTAGACTGTTGGAAAGCGGTGTGGACGCCGCTGTTGCGCCTGAGGCGCGGGGCCGGGGCGCGGCCCGGATTGATTTTCGCACCGCCTTTTATCTGGCGACACGCGGCGGGGCCAAGGCGCTTGGCCTGCCGGTTGGGAGTTTTGAGCCGGGGATGAAGTTTGATGCCATTGCCATTGACCCGAAAGCCGCCAAGGGCACGATCCGGCTTTGGCCCGGTTACGACGGTGATCTGGTGTTGGAAAAGCTGCTTTATTCCACCTCGCGCGCCAATATTGCCACGGTCTGGGTCGATGGCTTGCGCCGCGTTGGGTAGCGCGGCGAAGGGCTTCGGCCTTGGCCAAAAGCAGGTATTTGGTGTTTGGCGAAACCCACTTAGGTTTAAGGCATTCCAAGTGCCAATTGACCGGCCAGAGGCATGGCAGCAGACTTAAAAGCATTGGTTCGTGCACATGCTGACACCACGGAGTCGGTTTGTGTCATTTTTACGTTACGTTACGTTATATTCGAATATTGTGGTTGACTTTTTACGTTTTTGATTCGGGTAAGGTTTTACGTAGTTTTGAAATATTTTTGTTCGTACTCTGCTTGAAAAATACGCGCAGCTTATTGTGCAAGTGCAGAAAAGGTTCGTTTTTAAAGGATAAATTCGAGCCCCAAACAATTCTAAGCAAGTTTCACGGAAATGACGTCCTTAATAATGTATGAAGAAATGGTCAGCCATTTGGGGGGATTCGAGGCGGCGAGCGTTTCGCCGTTCAAGGGTCCGTAAATATTATGTTGGATACGTCAAACAGTTCTCTGCGCTCACCCGTGCTCGCAGCCACCGCGACGAGAGCGGATCACTACATCTCTCAGGAGACCGCGCAACCCACAAGAATATTCTATCGAAAATATGGCAAACGCATCTTTGATATGCTGCTGCTTTTGATCGCGGCGCCGATCATTGTGCCCGTGGTGTTGATTTTGGCTCTCTTGGTCAAACGCGACGGTGGCCCGGCGTTTTTTACGCAAAAGCGGGTGGGTATGAATGGTAAGGTGTTTAAATGCTACAAGCTGCGCAGCATGCGTGTGGACGCTGAAGAGGTGCTTGAGCGGCTGTGTCGCGAAGACCCTGCCGTGGCCGAAGAATGGACCACCTTTCAAAAGCTCACCAATGACCCCCGGATCACCCGGATCGGTCATATCATCCGCGCCACAAGTCTGGATGAGTTGCCGCAGCTTTTGAACGTGTTCCGGGGGGATATGAGCCTGATCGGTCCGCGCCCGTTCATGCCGTCGCAAATGTCGATCTATACCTCGGCGAAAGGCAAAGCCTATTTTAACATGCGTCCGGGTCTCTCGGGGCCTTGGCAAGTGTCGGGGCGTGGTGAAACCACTTTTGCCGACCGCGTTGCTTTTGATGAGGGCTATGAGCGCGATTTGAGCTTTGCGACCGACGTGAAATTGACATGGAAAACCTTTGCTGTGGTTCTCAACCGCACAGGTCACTGACGACGCGCAGCGGACCGTGAGTGTTTGAAAAGGCCGGGCGCTGATGCGTCCGGCCTTTTGTTGGTCCATTGTCCTGACCTCACTTAAGGTTGGAAATCCAGCGGCTTTGATAGGGTGCAAAACGGATATTTGGCACGGAGAGGTCAATCTTTTCGCCAGAAAGCAAATCATACCAATCCTCGCCCTCGATCAGGTTGATCGAAATATGCGGAATTTCGGCATCTTGGTTGGTCAGGTTGTTGATGGCGAAAATGGATTGATCGCGGGCCGGGGATTGCCGCCAGATGCCAAAGAACGCATCGCCAAGCTGCATGGTGAACTGTGTGGCATTCGGGTGAAACGCCTTTTGTGCGGTGCGAATACTGATCCGGTCCTTGAGCGCGGCCAGAACTTGGGCGTTGAGGCTTTCGGGATCATCAAGCAGGGCGCGCAACTCCGGGTAATCCCAGCGGTGGCGGTTGATCGCACGGTTGACCCCGGTTTTCTCGACGCCCGCGTGGTCATTATGGGTCGCCAAAAGCGAATGAATGTAAAAGGCAGGCACACCCTCAAGCGCCATCACAATGCTCTGCGAACAGATAAACCGCGCCACCTGAAGCCCGTCCTCGCCCGCCTCAATCGTGCCTTTGAGCGCATCGAAATAAGTGATGTTCAATTCATAGGGCTTTTGCGATCCATCGGCCAAAGCCCGCATCGACACCAATCCACCCGCATCGCGCACGCATTGGATCATCTGATCCAATTCGTCATTGGACAAAAGCCCCTCCGCCCCGCGTACGCCGATCCCGTCATGCGACGCCGAGAAGTTGAGATAGGCACAGCCCAATTGCGCCGGTGGCATCCGCATCAGCCATTGGTTGAGATGTAATGAGTTGCCCGACAACAGCGCATGCAACAGCAGGGGCGGCAGTGAGAAGTTATAGATCATATGCGCTTCGTTGCGGTTGCCGAAATAGCTCAGGTTTTCCGCATTGGGCACATTGGTTTCTGTCATCAAAACCACGCGCTCTTCGGCATAATCGCACAGCAGTCGCATCAACCGCACGATGGCGTGGGTTTGCGGCAGGTGGATACAATTGGTGCCCAGTTCTTTCCAAACAAAGGCCACCGCATCCAACCGAATGATCCGCACCCCGTTGTCTATGTGCAACCGCATGATCCGTAGAAATTCCAACAAGACCTCGGGATTGTGGAAATCCACGTCGATCTGGTCGTGGCTGAAGGTGCACCAGACATGTTTGGGACCATTCGCCGTCATCACTTCGCGCAGCAATGGCGAAGTGCGCGGGCGCACCACCTCGGAGAGATCATCCTGAGGCGAGGCTTCGACGAAAAACGTGTCATAGGGCGCGTGGCCCTGACGGTACTCTGAAAACCAGGTCGAGAGCGAGGAGACATGGTTGAGCACCAGATCGGACATCAAACGAAATTCTTCGCCGATCCGCTGAATATCGGTCCAATCGCCCAGTTGACTGTTGACCAAACGGTAGTCGGTGACCGCAAAGCCATCGTCGGAGGTGAAGGGGAAAAACGGCAGGATGTGCACGCCCTTGACCACACCGCGCAGATAGCGGTTTAGGAAATCACGCAACAAATCCAATGGTTTGTGTTGTCCATCGACCAATGTGTTGCCGTAGGTGATGACCAATGTGTCGGTCTCATTCCACAGGTTGTGTCCCGGCGCGCGGGCGCGTGAGCGATACCCGGAGCCTTCGGGCCAAAAGGCCGCAGTGATCTGTTGGCTCAACGCTTTCGCATCGAGATCGGGATAGATTTGTTCGATAAGTCCGCACAGGCGCGTACTGAATTGCGAAGACGGTTTGGCCATGGGCGTCCCCTTCTCTGTTTGCTTTCCTTGGGGTAGATCAAACCACTTGCATAGGTTCAATGCAGCAGAGGCCAAAGCGACAGTTTCCTGAACCAAAACGGAGCGCTTTGCGTGAGGACGTTGAAAATTCGCCTAAAAATGCGGCGAACGAAACGGTTTCGGTAAATTCCGACCCGTTTTGGGGATATTTTGCCTTAAACGCGGTCGCCGATGAGCGTGTCGATCAACCAGCCACCCGGCCCAGCAATCCGGTCCGGCAATGCCACGATCATCACTTCGCGGATCGCGATCGTGGTCATAATAGCCAAAGCCAACTGATCAAAGGTGATGGCGGTGAGGTCCATGACAAGGCTCCTTCAAACGACAAGACGACAAAAAACGTGCTGACAGGTGAATCGGGCCGAAATGGGGCAGGGTTGGGGCGGCTTTTCGACGTCGCTTAGGTGGGCGTGGCGGAGGATGCAAACGGATCATCCGCGTAACCGACCCCCATCAGATACAATCCCTGTGGCGGACAGACCGGCCCACAGGCGGCGCGGTCACGGGCCTCAAGCGCCGTCGTGACATCCTCAGGCGTCCACGATCCCGCGCCAACGCGTTCCAATGTCCCGACAAAAGACCGCACCTGATTGTGCAAAAAGGAGCGCGCCCGCAGGTAAAACCGATACTCGGTCCCATAGGGGATCACATGCTCTTCGACCCGAAATTCATCCAATGTTTTCACAGGGCTATCAGCCTGACACATGGTCGAGCGAAAGGTGGTAAAATCATGCAGGCCAATCAGGCGATCCGCCCCCGCTTGCATCCTGTCGCGGTCGAGCGGATGGTTGATATGCCACGCCTTACCCGCCTCATGCACCAAGGGCGCGCGCCGGGAAATCAGCCGAAACATGTAGCGCCGCTCATGGGCCGAAAACCTTGCGTGCCAGTCATCCGCAACACGGGCTGCGTGTAAAATCGCCACGGGCGCGGGTTTGAGGTGATGATTGAGCGCCTCACTTAACCGGAACGGGTCCCACTCCTTTGTCATATCGCAATGCGCCACCTGACCGGAGGCATGCACCCCCGCATCCGTGCGCCCCGCCGCGCCGATCCCCGGGCAGTCGGGTTCCAGTTTGCGCAACGCCTCTTCCACCGCCTGCTGAACCGAGGGGTGTTGCTTTTGACGTTGCCAACCGGAAAAAGGCGCGCCGTTGTATTCGATCAAGAGGGCATATCTGGGCATAACGCGCGTTTACCCCGGCACGGGGAAGCCGTCCAGCCTTTCTCCCTTTTAACCCCGCCCTCTCGTGCTTATCTTAAAGCCATAAACATATGAGAAGGGGCGGGATTTGATCCTGAACGATATTGCAGACAGGGTTTTCCGGGGCGTTGAAACGGTCCAGGACGGCGTTCATGAGGCGCTGTTTGAGCCCGTGGTGCGGTTGGGTGTCACCGGCCTGTCGCGGGCGGGCAAGACGGTGTTCATCACCTCGCTCGTCGCCAATCTTTTGGACCGGGGCCGGATGCCGCAATTCGGTCCGGGCACCGCGATCACCGCCGCTTATTTGCAACCGCAACCCGACGACACCGTGCCGCGGTTTGATTATGAAACCCATCTTGCCGCCCTCACGGCGCCTGCGCCGCAGTGGCCCGAAAGTACCCGTGCCATCTCCGAGCTGCGCCTGTCGTTCAAAGTGCGCCCGACCGGGATTTTGGGCTCTCTGTCTGGCCCACGCACCGTGCATCTCGATATTGTCGATTATCCCGGCGAGTGGCTATTGGATCTTGGTCTGATGGAAAAGAGCTTTGCCGAGTGGTCCGCCGAGGCGTTGACCGCCGCAGCCGCGCGTCCAGAGGGCGCGGGGTTTGCCGAAGCCTTGGCGGCGTTTGACCCAACCACAAAACATGCGGAACCGGAGGCCAAAAAACTGGCGCAAAGTTTCACCGCCTATCTGCAAGCGGCGCGGGCGGCGGGGTATTCCGATTGCACGCCGGGGCGGTTTTTATTGCCCGGTGAATTGGACGGATCACCGGTTTTGACCTTTGCGCCGCTGCCCATGGGCGAGGCCCCGCGCGGATCAACCGCGCGGGAATTTGAGCGTCGGTTTGAGGCCTATAAACGCGAGGTGGTGAAACCGTTTTTCCGCGACCATTTCGCCAAAATTGATCGTCAGATCGTATTGGTCGATGCGTTGGGCGCGATCCATTCCGGCCCGAAAGCGGTCGAAGACCTGCGCCGGACATTGGCGGATATTCTGGCCGCGTTTCGTCCCGGTCGTGTTGGGCGTATCCTGTCGCTTTTGGGGCAAAAACGGGTCAGTAGAATCCTGTTTGCCGCCACGAAGGCCGACCACATCCATCATGCGCAACACCCGCGCCTGACCGCGATCATGGAGGCGCTTGTGCGCGATGCCCGCGACCGGGCGGATTATGCCGGGGCGGGCACGATGGCCATGTCCATTGCCGCATTGCGCGCCACGGTTGAGGAAACCGTCACCCATGACGGCAAGCCTTTGGACTGTGTGCGCGGCCTGACGGAAAGCGGAAAACAAGCGGCGTTTTACCCCGGAGAACTGCCCGAAGACCCAAGCCATATTCTTGCCCCCGCGCGCCAAGGGGCGCAAAATTGGTTGGATGGCGAGTATGAAATCATGCGATTTCAACCTGCGCGCCTGACCCTGCGCCCCGGCGAAGGCCCGCCGCATATCCGGCTTGATCGCGCCGCTGATTTCTTGATTGGAGATAAGTTATGACAGAGGCCCCCGCCTCACATTCGCGCAAAGGCCCGGTCATGATCGAGATTGACGAAGCGCCCGTGCACACGCCGTCGACCGCCGATCCGGTGCCGGACCTCGCGCCACTTGCGCGCCCGGCGGCGATGGAGCGGATGGCCGTTTTGGCCACGCGCCGGCCTTCGGCTTTGGCGCGGTGGTTTTGGCGGTTGTTCGCGGCGCTGTTCACCTTTGTGATCTCATTCGCCGCCTATGATTTTATTCTGCGCCTGATCGAACGCAACGCAATTTTAGGCTATGTCGCCTTGGCGTTGACCGGGGCGTTTGTGGCGGTCTTGGCCGCGATCGCATTGAAAGAACTGGCCGCCTTTGCCCGGCTCAAACGCATCGACACGCTGCACAAAGCCGCCGCAGAGGCGGCCACCCGTCATGATTTACAGGCGGCCAAGGCGGTCACGGATCGGCTTTTAACGCTTTATGCCCACCGCCCCGAGATCAATTGGGGCAAAGATCGTTTTAATGAACGCAAAGGCGAAGTCTTTGATGCGGATGGGCTTTTGGGCTTGGCGGAAGTTGAACTTCTTGCGCCTTTGGACGCCGCCGCCCGCCGCGAGGTCGAAGCCGCCGCGCGCCAGGTGGCGACCGTTACGGCGCTTGTGCCGCTCGCGTTGGCAGATGTCTTCGCCGCGCTCACCTCAAACCTGCGGATGATCCGGCGGATCGCGGAGATTTACGGCGGGCGCTCAGGCACCTTGGGGTCTTGGCGGGTGACGAAATCCGTTTTGACCCATTTGGTTGCGACCGGGGCCGTGGCCGTGGGCGATGATTTGATCGGCACCATGGCGGGGGGCGGCGTTTTGTCGAAAGTCTCGCGCCGCTTTGGCGAGGGCGTGGTCAACGGCGCGCTGACCGCCCGCGTCGGCGTTGCCGCGATCGAGGTCTGTCGCCCGCTGCCGTTTACCAAAGGCACCAAGCCCTCCGTCTCCGGCACCGTGAAACGGGCTTTGACCGGGTTGTTTGATAAGGGTCAGACGTCGGAGTGATCCTGCGGTGTGAGATAGCCCAAGGGCGGCAGGAGTGAGCCTTTGACCAGAGCGGTCAAAAGCTGTTTGGCGGGTGGGAGGACCGAAAGTGGGAACAAAATTCGGTCACGGACAAAGGGCAAAATCCGGCTGTCGGATTGGTACTGTGGCGTGAAAGCCGCCGACATGGATTGATAGGCGAACACATGGGCGCGGCGGGCGCGGGCGTAGGCGGGCAGGGCGGTGTCCAGCGGGAAATACCGGATCGCTTGCGCCAAGGCCCAGGCATCCAAAAGTGCCATATTGGCCCCTTGGCCCAATTGCGGTGAGGCGCGGTGGGCGGCGTCGCCGATATGGGCGATGCCGTCGCCAAAAGGTCTGCGCAGAGTGCCATGGGTGTAGCGCGCCATGACCATTTGCTCGGGCGCAGTGATTTGATCCATGAAGGCGGCGAGATCGGGCCAAAGCGCCAAGGCCTCTGATCTCCACTGTGCAAGGCCGCCATTTTGCCAGTCTGCGTAGCCATCGCGCGGCAGCGACCAAAACAGCGCCGCTTTTTGGCTGGTTTCACCGGGGAGCGTCCCGATTGGCATGACGCCGATCATCCGGTTGGCGCGGCGGTAGCGTTGGGACAGCTCTGTGGTCGGCAGACTCGTGTCCGGCCAGTCTACGGTGGTCCAAATCGCGCCATAGGGCAGCGGGCGGGTTTTGATCGGGCTGAGCGCGGAGTTTGCGCCGCTGGCATCAACGATGAGATCAAATGGACCTTTGCGCACGCCGGCCTCGAACGTCAGATAGGACCCTTCGCGGCCCGTGACCTTGTGCGCGGGCACAAGCGTCACAGTGCAGGCCTGAACCGCCTCCATGAGAGTGTGAAACAGCGCAGCACGGTGGATCGCGAGCCCGTAACTTGAGCCGTAACTGACATCCAAAACGCGTCTGCCACTTTGGGTCTCGCGTCCCAGCATCCGTTGAATTTTATGACCCAGAGCGCGCGCCGTGCCGCCCGCGCCAACCGCATCCAAAACCCGCCGTCCGACAGGTTGGATCACAAGGCCAGAACCAACAGAGCGCGGCGTGTCGAATTGATCGAATAGCGTCACGTGATGACCCTGATCGGCCAGCAAGGATGCAGCGGCCAGCCCGCCAATGCCTGCGCCCGCAATGGCGATGGTGAGGGGTGTGGTTTGGGGCATGGTCACCGATGGGGTCCGTCGTTTTGCTTTGGCTCAACGCGGTATGGCGGATATGGGTCCGTTTTTAAACGGTTTTATTAAAAGAGCTTGGGCGGCGCGTCTTTGGTTTGGTCGCGTTGCACGATGCCCATACGAAACGCCCGGCCGATGCGGTGGGCAATTTCTGACCATTTCGCCGCTGTTTCTGTGTCAAGCTCTGCGGTGAGCGCCTCGTCAAACAGGCCGAGCCACAGGGCGAAATGATGTTCTTTCACCTCCGGGGCCATCAAATGCACCCGTTGAGGAAACCCGTCATATTGCCGCTCATGCAGGATCGCATTGCGCCAAAATCGACCGATTTTCTCCTCATGCGCAGGCCAGTCTTTGACATGCGCACCAAACACTGCGCCCAGTTCAGGGTGGCGGCGTACATTGGCGTAAAACCGGGTCAAAACGCGGTCCATATCGTCATGCGAGATGTCGAATTTCGGGGGCAGGGCGGAGCGTGTTTCATCTGTGCGGTTGGACATCTGAACCTCTGAGTATAAGCCCGCCGATCTTGCGCGGATTTTAAGTGAGCTGCAATGCGGCAAAGGCGCAGGCAAGTGTGCTTGCCCAAGCGCCGCCCCCCGCCTATAAGGCGGATATGACATTCATGGCTGCCCTGATTATTCGAATTAGCAGCCCGGCGCTCTGATCCACTGAGCCGCCGGGACAAGGCGTATGGTGACCCGCGCCGCCCTTTGATCGCCCCAATGATCCCAATGATCCATGCCATTCCCCAAGGACTTCCGATATGTGTTCCGAGACGACCACGCCCGAATATAAAGACACGCTCAATCTGCCCAAAACCGACTTTCCAATGCGCGCAGGTTTGCCCAAACGCGAACCCGATTGGTTGGCGCGCTGGGAGGAGATGGGCCTCTACCAACGCCTGCGTGAAAAGGGCAAAGCCGAGGGTCGCCCCTCTTTCGTGCTGCACGATGGCCCTCCCTATGCCAACGGCCATTTGCACATCGGCCATGCGTTGAACAAAACCATCAAAGACATCATCACGCGCTCGCACCAAATGATGGGCTTTGACGCGCGCTATGTGCCGGGTTGGGATTGTCACGGCCTGCCGATTGAATGGAAGATCGAGGAAAAATACCGCCAAAAAGGCAAGAATAAAGACGACGTGCCGGTGATTGATTTCCGCCAGGAATGCCGCGCTTTTGCCGACGAGTGGGTGAACATCCAGCGCGAAGAATTCAAACGCCTGGGCGTTTATGGCAACTGGGACGATCCCTATTTGACGATGAATTTCCATGCCGAGGCGGTGATTGCCGACGAGTTCATGAAATTCTTGATGAACGGCACGTTGTATCAGGGCTCCAAGCCCGTGATGTGGTCGCCGGTGGAGAAAACCGCGCTGGCGGAGGCTGAGATCGAGTATCACGATCACAAGTCGCATACGATTTGGGTGCCGTTTGCTGTTCGATCCGCTGACGAATTTGCAAATACAGGGGCGTGCATGAACACGGACTTGCTATCGGCCCGCGTCGTCATCTGGACCACGACCCCTTGGACCATCCCGTCGAACAAGGCCGTCGCCTATAACCCCAAAATCAACTACGGGCTCTACGAGGTGAAAGCCACTGAGGACGAAAGCTGGACTGCCCCCGGCGAGCTTTATGTCTTTGCTGATGCTTTGGCCGAGGACGCTTTGGGCAAATCCCGTGTGACCGAGTTCACCCGTGTGCGCGATGTCACCTCCGAAGAGCTTGGCGGGCTGACTTTGGCGCATCCTTTCGCGGGGATCGAAGGCGCGGACGGCTTCTGGGACTATGACGTCCCGATGATTGACGGCGATCATGTCACGGCGGATGCGGGTACGGGGTTCGTGCACACCGCGCCGAGCCACGGTGCCGATGACTACGACTGTTTCGTCAAGCGCAACTGGATCGACCGGATGACCCATAACGTGGGCGAAGAATCCGAGTTTCTGCCGCATGTGCCGTTCTTTGCCGGGCTGACCGTGTTCGATCAAAAGGGCAAAGAGGGCAAAGCCAACGGGGCCGTGATCGCGAAACTCGTTGAGGCGGGTGGCATCATCGCGCGCGGGCGTGTGACCCACTCTTACCCGCATTCGTGGCGTTCGAAAGCTCCGATCATTTTCCGCAATACGCCGCAATGGTTTGCCGCTGTGGATCGCAAACTCGACGATGGCATGGGCGAATATGGCGACACCATCCGCGAACGTGCGCTGCGCTCCATCGACGAGCTGGTCAAATGGACGCCTGTAAGCGGCCGCAACCGGCTCTATTCGATGATCGAAAGCCGCCCGGATTGGGTGCTCTCGCGTCAACGCGCGTGGGGTGTACCGCTGACCTGTTTCACGAAAAAAGGTGCGCTGCCGACCGACCCCGATTTCTTGTTGAAAAACGCCGATCTGAACGCCCGCATCAAAGCCGCGTTCGACGCAAACGGCGCGGATGTTTGGTATGAGGATGGGTTCAAGGAGAAGATGCTCGACGGCATCGCCGACCCGGACGCCTATGACCAAGTGTTCGACGTGTTGGACGTGTGGTTTGATTCTGGCTCAACCCATGCGTTTGTGCTGCGCGACCGCGAAGACGGCACGCCCGATGGCATCGCGGATGTCTATATGGAGGGCACTGATCAACACCGTGGGTGGTTCCATTCGTCCTTGTTGCAGGCCTGTGGCACCAAGGGCCGTGCGCCCTATAAAAACGTTGTAACACATGGGTTTACCTTGGATGAGAAGGGCATGAAAATGTCCAAATCCTTGGGTAATACCATTGTGCCCGAGACCATCGTCAAACAATATGGTGCCGATATTTTGCGCCTTTGGGTGGCGCAGGCGGATTACACCGCGGACCAACGCATTGGGCCGGAAATCCTGAAAGGTGTGGCCGACAGCTACCGCCGTTTGCGCAACACGATGCGGTATATGTTGGGCTCGCTGAATGATTTCACCGAGGCGGATCGTGTCGATGTGGCGGATATGCCCGAACTTGAGCGTTGGGTGTTGCACCGTTTGGCGGAGCTCGATCAGACCGTGCGCGAAGGCTATCGGACGTTTGATTTCTCCGGTGTTTGGACCGCCGTGTTCAACTTTGCCACCGTCGATCTCTCGGCCTTCTATTTCGACATTCGCAAAGATGCGCTCTATTGCGATGGCGACACTGCGCGCCGCCGCGCTGCGCGTACCGTGTTGGACATTCTCTATCACCGCCTGACCACATGGCTCGCTCCGATCCTGACCTTCACCATGGAAGAGGTCTGGTTGGAACGCTTCCCGGGCGCGGACAGTTCGGTGCATATGGTCGATTTCCCGGAAACCACTTCTGGCTGGTTGGATGGCGATTTGGCGGCGAAATGGGCCGACATCCGCAAAGCGCGCCGTGTCGTCACCGCCGCCTTGGAAATCCAACGTCAGGACAAGGTGATCGGGGCCTCTTTGGAGGCGGCGCCCACCGTGCATGTTGAGGATGCGGGCGTACTTGCCGCGCTCAAATCCATTGATTTTGCCGATCTTTGCATCACCTCTGCGCTGACGCTGACCCAAGATCCCGCTCCGTCTGAGGCTTTCCGCCTTGGTGAGGTCGAGGGGGTTGGGGTTGTGTTTGAAAAGGCTGAGGGCGAGAAATGTCAACGTTGCTGGAAAATCCTGCCTGACGTTGGCACGCACAGCCATGCGGGTGTTTGCGCGCGTTGTGATGAGGCGCTGGGATAACTTAAGGCGTTGATCTAAATTGTTTAAAAGGGCACTCGATTGGGTGCCCTTTTTGTTGTGCCAAGGTGGTGTCGTTCAAGAATGCGCTCGCCCGTGCACTCTTTGATGGGGATTTAAGGGCGGTCATCCCGCGTCTTTCAACCCGTCCTCAACCCAGCGCCATTCTTCCTCGGTCAAAAGCCCATCCCTGTCCTTGTCATAATCGGCCAAAGCCCGCGACAGTTGCGCCAGGAAATCCTCTTGGGTAATGCGGCTGATCACGGCCACTTCGCGCAACTCCGGGCCGCTTTTTGTCAAAGGCGGTGCGGACGATCCGTCGGGGCTTTGGGAGAAAAACGTCGACACTTTGTCTGTCATGTACCATCTCCTTTTCGCTGTGACAGTTTTGGGCTGAACTGTCCCTCAGTCTAAGGCAGGGAAGATGAACAAAAGGTGGAGGAGGTTCAAGATAAGCCGATTTTTGCGCGCGGATGGGCGGCCTCGTACACTTGCAACAGACGCGCCGTATCCACAGCCGTGTAGGCCTGAGTTGTGGACAGGGAGGCATGGCCCAAAAGCTCCTGAATCGCGCGCAAATCCCCGCCTGCGCTCAGCAAATGGGTGGCAAAAGAATGGCGCATCGCGTGGGGTGTCACGCTTGAGGGCAGGCCAAGCTGCATCCGCGCGGCCTCGGTGACCTTTGAAATCAAACGCGGATTGAGTGGCCCGCCGCGTTTGCCGCGAAACAGGGGGGCTTTCGCCGCCAGTTCATGTGGGCACACTCGGATGTATTCCGCAACGGCACGCCGCGCTATGGGCAAGACCGGCACAATCCGTTCTTTGTTGCCTTTCCCGATGATGCGGATCACCTCGCCCATTGGCACATCTGCGCCGGTGAGCGACAGCGCCTCGGAAATCCGCAAGCCACAGCCGTAAAGCAAAGTCACCACCGCCACATCGCGCGCCGTGATCCATGGCTCATCTGATTGCAATTCGACCGTCGAGAGCAATGACTGCGCCGCCTCAACGGTCAAGGGGCGGGGCAGTTTGCGTTGGAATTTAGGTGAGCGGGTGGACAGAATCGCGGTGGCATCAAACCCGTCGCGTTCGGCCAGAAACCGGGTGAAGGTTTTCACCGCAGACAGCGCACGGGCCAGCGAGCGAGGGGCGACGCCGCGCCCGCGTTCATGCGCCATCCATGCGCGCATATCGGTCAATGTCAGTGTGCTGAGACGGGTGGGACCAAACCCTCCGCCCAGATGATTGGCCAGAAAGGCAAGCCAGCCGGTGACGTCATGGGTATAGGCGGTGATCGTGTGCTCAGAGGCATTTTTGAGCGCGCGTTCGCGGTCAAGCCAGTCGGAGAGCGTGTCCCGCATCCCGTCTGTGAGCGCGAGACTCATCCGAGCCAGCGGCGCATCATGCGTTCGAATACGCCCGAGAAAAAGTTTAACAAATCCGTGCCCTGCGCCGGGCGGAACATATGCGGGTCTTCGGAGCCGAAAATCAACAAGCCGGGCAGGCGGCCCGCGCCAAGGTCGAGTTTCATCAAGGCTTCGCAATGGATATAGCCCGCCGAAGTGCCGTAGATCAGGTCCGCCTCGGGCGAGACCTGCCGCAAGGTGACGGGCCGCACGGGGATGTTGCGGCCAAAGGTGACATAGGTGTCGATGAACCCCGGTTCGGCGGTGATCAACACATTGCCCAGTTTTTTGACGGCGGGATCGGCGTCTTCGACCTTGGTTTCCAACAAAAGCCGCACCGCATCGACGCGTAGCGTGTTGGCGACATCGCCAGACAATGCGGTGAGAAATGATTTGAAATCAGCAGGTTCCAACAGGCGCAATACGGCGCGGTGGATTTGGTTTGTGCCGGCAAGGTTTTCATATGCGGCGGCAATCACCCCGCGATGGGTGTCTTCTAAACGGTCCAGCCGATCCTCAAGCCGCTCCATGGCAATGCCGCGCAAATCCACGATATTGTCGCCAGAAGTGCGTTCATTGGCGGCGATGAGCGCGCGCATCACGTCCAGATCGTCTAAAATCATATCCGGATCGGAAATAATTTTTTCACGCAGGTCTTCAGCCATCGGCGACATCGCTCGGGGGAGTCGGGTGCTCATACTGCCTCTTTCGTTATCGCCGGTTTCCGGTCGTTGACGCCATTATGCCCAGCAAAGCAGTCCGGTTCAAGTCGCTTAGGTCCCGCGCATCTTTTCTGAATCGCGGCTTACTCGGCGGCTTCCGAGGTCGGCTGACGATAGGCATCGGGGACCTCTGCGTCCCACGCCTCGCTGAAAATCCATTTTTTGCGCTCCTCGAATTCCTTAACACCAGCGAGTGACGCGATCCGTGCTTCATGCGCCGTACAGCAGGCTTCGTGCAGGCTTGCCAATGTGGGATCAGTCAGGAGGCGGTCATATTCCTTGCGGGCCAGCGCGCCAAACCGGGTGAGATCAGAGCTGGTTTCGCCATTATTGTTGCGAGTGCGCCAATAGCGGTTGGACACGCTCTTGTCGGCCACAACCACGTCCCCACGATGCATTTTGACCAGAAAACACTCCAGTGAGCGCAGCGGGAAATGATCCAAGGACACAAGATCATAGGCTCCGCGACAATCCCACCCGTTCATCTCCGGGTCTTTGAGAAAGCCGGGACGCGGGCGTCCCGATCCATCGCGCCAAATCGCCTGACCCAAGTTTTGCGAAACGTCCGGGCGGTGATTGCGGATCGCGTTGACGCGGGGGCTGAGGCGGGTGATGCTTTTGACGCCCCGGTGCGCTTTCTGTTTGCCCGGTGTGGTGGATTGATGACCCGGATAGGCTTCGGTCACCCATTTGCGTTCGTAAGCCAGCTTGTTGTTGGAGCCGTGATTGATTTCGGACATCGACAACACGTCGAATTCCCCGGCGGCAGCAAACAAATCCTCTAAGCGACCCTCGCCCACACGGATGTTGATAAACTCGTCCACATCCATGGAAATAACATAATCGGCCTCCCGCATTTCGCGGGTGTAAGGCAAATAGCGCAGGGCCACGGGTTGGAAATTCGCCGTATCCGATCCCAGAGCCGGGTTGGCCATATGCCGCACAATCCCCATGTCATCGAGCCGGTCGAGCAATTTGTCCGTACCATCGGTGCAATCATTGGTGAACACCAGAAAATCCGTGACCCCGACGGCGCGATGCCACGCGATCCATTCAAGGATAAAGGGGCCTTCGTTTTTCATGCAGGTCGGGATCAGAATGCGCGGGGCCTCAGCCCCCCAAGGCCGGTATGGCCGCCGAGGCAGGGCCGCCCCTGCGATCATTTGCCCCTCGACCAAGACGCGATCAAAGCGTTTGACCGACGAGTCGGGTTTGGTGTCGGGAGAGGGCAAAAACCCTTTGGCTCCAAGCATTTCAACGATCTTGCGCAGCCCCTCTTGGCCATAGACCTTTGGATGCACTTCCATCACGATATGGCGCAGCCCGGACAGGTCCACCTCATCCAAAAGCCCAAGTTCCCCGCCTTCGATGTCACAGGACAACACGGTGGGACGGAACTCTTGGAACAGCGCGTCCATACCCGCTGAGGGCACGTCTTCGATGCGCGAATAAGGCCGCGAATCCGGCTCCATTGAACTGGCCCAATAATTGTCGCGGATGTAAAATTTCACCGGATCGCCGGCCTTTGCCATCGCCACGCCATTGCGCAGCTCAGCGATTTCAATGTCATTAAGCCGCCAGGTTTCTTTGATCATCGGCACAAGGTTCGGGTCGGCCTCAATCGACAAAACCGCCTCGACCCCCTTAACAGAGGCCGCCGCGCTTGACACCACTCCGACACCGGCACCAAGCTCCAAAAGCCGATCCCCGGGCTGCAAAATGGCCCGCATGATCTCAACCTCCCCCTTTTCGTATTTGCCCTTTCGCATGGGTTTTTCGATCGTTGGGGTGATGATGTCGGGGACAAAGGCCACTTTTATACCGTGAACCGTCAGTGTCTCGTCATACGCGTACATGTGGTGCCTGCCGGTGACTGTTTAAGAAATACCCTCTCAGACTCGTCTATTTCTGGGAGTGTTTCAATGGGGTTAACGCTAATCCCACCGCAAAACATGTCTTTTTGCGCGACTTGGCAACAATGACGCGCAAAGCTGAGTTGTGGTGGAGGTGCCGGATGACACGCCTGTGCTGCCCGAGTTCTGAGATGCTATGGGGTTTAAATGGTGCACCCGATCCAACTAAGGTCGAACGCGCCCAAAGGCCATGGGCCAATTTCGGGGACGGTCTGCACGTTTTCAAGGAAACGTGTTTGGTGCCCAAGGGCTGCAAGGAACCACCGACACGAGGATTTTTAATCCAGAACTAAATAAGATTTTTCATGAAGTTAACTCAGAACAAAATGTCAAACCGGCTGCCAAACATCAAAGGCTTGGTCGCTGTTTGTCAAACCCATCCACGGGGCAACCCGACCAAAGAAAAACTGCTGAGGGGGCGGCCACCCACCTCAACGGCAATGCAAATCTTTCTGCACAATCAGCTTATCAAGACGACAGCCTGACCGCAATCGCGGGAGGTGAGGCAATGGCCAGAAATATGGATGATGCGACTCTGGAACAGGCTGCCGATGCACTTCGAAATTTTGCGCAACGTGAAAACGATCATATCAGTCGAGCGGGCGAAGTTAGATGAATTATTTTGCAGTAGAAAATGATCTAGATATTTTAGAAGAAGACGGTTTTGGCCCACTTGACTATCGTAGCGAAAGGGCTGTCTCGCTCGAATTTGAGCGTTTCCGGGGTGGCCAAGCATTAGATGAATGTGAGGTGTCGCTTTGCATCCCAAGCCTTCGCCATAAAGTAAAATGGTTTATACTCGGGGGGCGAAGCATTCTTTTTATAATTGACGACCAAATTGACGCGGAAGATAAACGAGTATTGGGTGCGTGCTTAGTCGCAACATGGAAGCTCAAAGAGTACAGGGGCATCGCCATGCGGTCATGTAAAACAGATCAGAGCTTCGCCGCTTTCATCTCACTCGCGGCAACAATCATTCAGCTCCGATGAACGTCAACAGGACCTGGTAAAATGAGTAAAAATTTTGTTGTTAACTCTAATCCTTACGGAGCTGTAACCCTTGAAAACGTGTTAGCGTTTGAGAAGCTAAATCGCTTCGTGCTTCCTGATGATTACCGTCACTACTTGCTTCACCATAATGGTGGAAAATTTTCTCGCAGGGATTTTGTGTCAAAAAGCGAGCCGGACGTAGATGGCGACGTTCATCACATGCTGGGGTTGCATCAAGGTCCAGAGCATGCGCGATTACAAGAAGGCTTCAGACTTTCTAAGTATTATGACTTAGATGAGTTTTCTATGAGTCTTGATAGATACTTTGTTTTTGCAGACACTTCGACTGGTAGCTTACTCCTTTTGGATTTGAAGACAAAAGGCGTTAGCGTTTTCCAGCCAGAAGATGTCGAACATGAAAGCTCGGAGCCGCTTCGCCACGCAATCCATGCATTGTCGGATAGCTTTACCCATTTTGTCGAAGACTTGGTCTCTCACAACGAAACTTATTCAAGCGCAGACGAGCTTGAAGAGTTTAAAAAAACGGTGCGCCAAGCAAGGTTAGAAGCCGGATGGTCCATCAATGATGGAAATGACTAGCGTTTGTGTGAGCCCCAAGCGCGTTTCGCAACCAATGTCACCGTGCAGCCTTTCCTGATCCCGCTTCAACCTCAACGCGCGGTATTACGATCCGAGGTTGGGACTGTTCATCCAGCCCGACTGGCTTGAAGCGACAAGAGCAGGTGAGTAGAAGAGTCGCAGAAGAGCAGAAGCAAGATGATGAGTGAGATCGATAAATGAGAAGTCGTTTCTTGCGGGTTAAGTGCAAAGTAAATCGTGTCTTGGGAAGGTACTCAAAACCTCTGAGGAATATTGACCCACGGTTGTTGGGGGTGGGCAACGTGCAACTCAATCATATATTGCGCCAGCACATCCACTCAGTTTCATTTGAAATGTTTCTTCTCCGTATGAGCCGGCACACTGCCTATATAACGGATGAAGAAAATCCTGAACTACGCGTACAGCCGACAGCCTATTTTGCAGAGGTGATGCTATACTTTATCGTTGGTTGGACCTGTGCCGCAATTATGGTGAAGGTTGAAGGAGGTTTGTGGTCGGATAGCCTTCTTATGCTTGTTTGCTCCTGCCTTATGGCGATAACTTATGTCTTCATATTTATTTTTGCCTCTAAAAAACTGCTCAAAAATTGTGAAGCTTTTCTCAAATCCAAAGTATCGGAATTGTGACGTTTCAATCGCGGTCTCCTCACTCTTCAGGGATTCCAGCATGAGCTTGGCCTTGAACTCGGGCGCATGTTGTTTGCGTTTCGACATCTCTGATCTCCTTCTCGTCGAAGATCAGCAGACTGCAAATCATAGCTTAATTTACGACAGATCCTGTCCAACCGATGGGGAGTAGCTCACCTATGCGCGCGGGGCTGGATCGATTCCGCAAACGGCTAACGGTGTCCTCGTGGCCGCTGTCCGTCGGCTGCATAGTCAGCATGGTAGACTAAAGATGTTAGACAAGCGTGAAAGACATGTCGATGAGGTTGACACCCCACTACCGCCGCAAGAGAAAACGGATAAAGCGGTAGGCATGACATAAGGACTGAATGATGAGTTTGAGCTTTGAACCCTTGCTTCACCTTGAGCCATCTGCACGCTTAGCCCATGGTACAATCATTCGCCTTAAGGGCGTTTGGCCTCATGAAGAATATGTAGATCTAATGGTTGCTGAGACTTTCCAAGAAAATGGAGGGATGTCGCTCATGGTGACGACTGGCCATAAAGGAGGCTTAATTCTAGTGAATTTGCCAGTTGAAGCTGGTGAGCATTGGATCAGTTCTGATTGGCTGAAAGAAAATTGGTTATCATGGGTATACCCAGACTGTCCGCTTGAAACTGTTTGGGTTTCGAAAGGGTATTCGCCACCTACAACACCAGAATGAAGCCACTGCACTGTTTTCCGTTTTGATTGCAAAATATAAACTGATCACCCCCAGACCCTCGCAGCAACTCAGCCTGCAAACTGTGATGCACCGCGCCTGTGCTGCCACATTCAACACCCCCAGACCCAACGCAGGTCAAAACCGTCTACTTCGGCCCGGTCGAAATCCGTGATTTTGGCACCGGCAGCGGCGAAACCATCCTCACCTACCAACACCCCAACGCGCGCCGGGTGAACGGGGCGGTGGAATACCTGCACAAGGACCAACTCAGCTCGATCAAACTGATCACTGCGGCGGATGGCAGCCTCGTCAAAACCTCCACCTACGCGCCCTTCGGCGAAGCCACCGACGAGATGCTCAGCCTCACCAAGGCCGAGGAGACCAAAGGCTTCATCGGCGAACGCTTTGATGTCGACGCCGGCCTGCAATATCTCAACGCCCGCTACTATGACCCCCGCCTCGGCCTGTTCATCCAGCCCGATTGGCTTGATCCGACGCAGCCAGGCGTCGGAACAAATCGGTTCGCATATTCCGCAAACGATCCCGTGAATCTAAGCGATCCGAGCGGGAATGAAACCACGGTATCAATTCACGAGGCTGATGAAAGCGAGAAACAACTTGATAATCGTGTCGCGATTGGCCGAATTCATATTCGGACAACAATAGCGTGGGACAATGACGATCGAGAAGGGTTCCACATGAGCGACCAAGAAATTATGGAATCTGTTAGGCAGCACGGTAACATTATAGATGGTGTGAAAACGCCACAAAACCCTAATGGCGGCAAATATGTAGTCACCTTTGACCTAGATATAGTCCCCGATGCCGACACAAGCTACGATATGCAAGTTGGGCCGAGTGGGTCTCGGTCGAATGTCATGCACCGAAGTGGCATGGGCGTAAATGACAAACTACTTACTCTTGCCCCTGAGGCATCAGACTGGACTGTCGCGCATGAATTTGGGCATTTAGCTGGTGCAAATGACCACTACGAGAATGTTGCTCGCACTCTCCCTAATGGAACTAAGGAAATTATTAGCTCTAGACCTCAGAAGGGCTGGGCTGGAGAAATCATGGGGGCAGGAGCCACTTTTGATGCTCGCAGTGTCAACGAAATGATAAGCTCTCCATACGGTCCCTCAGATTTAGCCGCAGGAGTAACGGTAAGAACATGGCCATGGTAAGCAATACACCCGTGAAAGAATTGATACTCTCATTATCCTGGTGTCTACTGCTAGGTGCATGCGTTGATGAAAGGGCCTCTACCAGCAGATTTTGTGACAACATGCCGGAGCCAACGGCCTCAATTTTCTTAGACGACAAGCCTTTAAACATTGTGTCTTTTTGTGAAGATACGCCACATGGTCAACACTATGCTGTTCAGGCTACGCCTCCTCAAAGCTCTTCAATAGTAAAAATTCGATTGGGTGGTGACTATTCAGAAAATTTTCCCAAAACATTGATGTTTGACGGCAAAGTATATGATGGTTTTAGGTATTATGGAGAGCCCGAAACAATTGCGTTTCCATTTGCCGGTTTGGGAGATAACGCCTATTCTTACTACTTAATAATATTTGCCAGAGGCATTGAAGCGTCACAATCAAACAAGGATTCGGATGAAACTTTCAACATACTAAATGTAGCAAAGCGCATAAGGATTTGTTCGCTATCCAATCCTGATAATTGCGCTCATCTTCAGATTCTCGAAGGCAAATAATGAGGTAATTCGAGACATGAAGTTGTAGTTCATCCTGAACTCGGTAAAGAACTCTGCAGGAGCTCAGTCCGCAACCGTCGCCCCTTACCCCACTCCCCTCGCATGCCTCACAGCCGGCCCCGCCACACGCCTCACAGGCCACAATCTCCAACTCCTGTGACAACACCCCACGCAGGACGTCGTTCACCACGAACGCCTCCACCCCAAGGTCGATCAATCGCGCATAGGCCGTATCAGCAGAATTGCTGCGCAGGGAGGATGGGACCAGTCGACCGGCGCATAGGGGCACTATCTGTAAAAGGACCAACTTGGCTCGGTCAAGCTGATCACCGCGGCGGATGGCAGCCTGGTCAAAACCTCCACCTACGCGCCCTATGGTGAGGCTTTTGACGAGATGCTCAGCCTCACCAAGGCCGAGGAAACCAAAGGCTTCATCGGCGAGCGTTTCGACGCCGACGCAGGGCTGCAATACCTCAACGCCCGCTACTATGACCCCCGCCTCGGCCTGTTCATCCAGCCCGATTGGCTCGATCCTACTCAGCAAGGCGTCGGAACAAATCGGTTCAGCTACAGCTTTAATGATCCGGTGAATTTGCGCGATCCGAGCGGGAATGCGTCAGCTGGAGTCGGTGCTAAAGTTTCGGCTGATTTCTATAGTGAAGATCATGACAACCATGAACTGCCTAATCACATAAAAAGGCTCACTGAAGAGGAAAGAAAGGAACGTTTTGGGGAAGGTCTAGTTTGGGATGACCCTAAGACAGGTTTTTACGCACGAGCGTATCTCGATGTTAAAACTGGCGAAATTATATTAGGCTACCGTGGCACTGATGATTTCGACGGTACAGACATGGATGACAATGTGGGCCAAGGTTTGGTGGGGAGGTCCTCACAATATGATCAAGCGATCGCACTTGCTCAGGCCGTTGCTGCATCCGGAGGAGTAGCAAGTCGGGCTGAGGGGCTTTCCTTTGCAGGTCATTCCTTGGGTGGCGGCTTAGCAACAGCTGCAGCACTGTCCTTTCCAAGCAAAGACCGCAGATACGCTCATGCATTTGACCCAGCAGGATTGCATTTGTCTTCAAATTTTAAATCGATAGTATATGGCGGCCTCGCGGGAAAAAATACGAACATTGTAACACATAGGGTTCATGGCGATCCTTTGGGGGCTTTGAATGGTGCTTCGATCATGTCGTCAAAATTGCCAGCTATGGTTTCCCCAGGCCGTCATATTTATTATGAAAGTGTTTCCGGCTGGAATCCACTTGCAAACCACAGCCTTGAGGCTTTTAGAGGGCAGATTGATGGGTTTGACTAGGATTTCTGGTGCGCTCTTTCTATTCTTTTTAACTGGGTGCTTGGCGCGGTCTGATCTTCACTCACGGATCATTTTTGATAGTTCTGGGGAAGCAGATAAAATATATGGTTACGGGCGAGCTTCTCTTCTTGAAGAAATGCCTGAAATTGGCGGCACTTGCATTGAACGGGAGAGCCATGTGGTTTGCCGTTTTCCTGAACAGAGAGGGAAAGCTTGCGCCACGGATATTGGTATCTATGTCAGACCAAGCGGGCTAAGCAGTTTAACTGTCCATACAGCATGTACTCATGGCCTAGGGCCTACAGAAAACGGTCTAAGAGAAGGACAATATATCACCGATTTCCACAAAGAGATGGAGCAATGGGGGGTTAAGAGGTTTGCACAATTCCAACCTCAAACGAGGGTGCGGAGTTACTCGAACGATCAGTTTGGGGAAATCGGTGGTTTTTAATGCGGCTGGGGCGAAGGCGAAACCATCCTCACCTACCAACACCCCAACGCGCGCCGGGTGAACGGGGCGGTTGAATACCTGCACAAGGACCAACTTGGCTCGGTCAAACTGATCACCGCAGCAGACGGCACACTGGTCAAACGCTCGACCTACGCGCCCTTCGGCGAAGCCACGGACGAAATGCTCAGCCTGACCCGTGCCGACGAGACCAAGAGCAACACCCGCGAACGCTTTGATGCCGACGCAGGCCTGCAATACCTCAACGCCCGCTACTATGACCCCCGCCTCGGCATGTTCATCCAGCCCGACTGGCTCGATCCAACCCAGCAAGGCGTGGGGCTGAACAGGTTCGCCTATTCCGCAAACGATCCGGTGAATTTGCGCGATCCGAGCGGGAATGCTTGGGGGCTTGCGTCAAAGCTTGTGAAGCTTGCGATCAAAGGCGGCGACATTGCGGCAACTTTTGCCGGAGCGGTTGCAGACTTTAAAACCGCTACAGGGAAAAGTGTATCTTTAGGGCGGCGCGCTGCAGCTACGGTATCCTTGGTAAGCGAAGTTGTATCGCCTGTCTCATTGCGTGATGCAAAAGCGGCTAAAAATGCTGCCAGCGATTTGCTTGGGAAAAATGCAGATGAAGCCTCTGAATTTTTAGGTGGAAAAATTAGCACGCTTCGAGGAGGGGGTAATGAAGCAAGGGGGATTGAATGCCATCATTGCCCATCAAACTCAGCGTCCCCTCTTAGTGACGGTTCTGGGACAGGCATACAAATGGAAAAGCCTGATCACTCTGAGGACTGCCAGCTGGGGTAGCTCTCGAGAAGCCAGACAGTATAGAGAGGCTCAGAGGGAGCTAATTGAAGGCGGCGATTTCAGAGCTGCGCAACAGATGGATATAGATGATCTGCAGGAGAAATTTGGAGACAAATATGATGATGCAATCCAAGGCATGAAGGATTATACGGATGAACTGGAGGATACTGCTAAATTATGATCTTTGAATTCCTGCCGCTCAGAGGAGTTGTTGATATCGAATTCGGCGCAGATAGGGACGCTGTACGAAACATCTTAGGTACCGCATACACTTCTTTCAAACGAACTCCCTTATCAGTCTGCCCCCTAGATCATTTCTCAGGGCTTGGTGTTTTCGTCTTGTATGATGCGCAAGAGAAAGTGGAAGCTTTCGAGTTTGACGATACCGGCACTGTAATGTTTCGAGGCTCAAATCTTGTTGCTCTAACCCCTTCTCTGTTCAGGGAGATTATAACAGATTCAGCCGTAGAATATGTGGAGGATGAAGAAGAGATTATATCGCGCTCACTGGGAGCATGCGGTTGGTTTCCAAGCAAAAGTACAGATCAAACGCAGACAGCGAAAAGTATTTTGATATTTAAAGAAGGCTATTTCGAATAGTTCGAAACCCAGTCGAACTGCGGACCCTCAGAGAAGAGTTAAAGCTGCAGCGTTTCACCTGTTTAGCACCGCAGTCCGAAACAACCTCAGCCCTTTTGTGCCGCTTCCCCCCGCACACCTCACATCCGGCCACGCCACATGCCTCACAAGCCACAATCTCCAACTCCTGTGACAGCACCCCGCGCAGCACGTCTTTAACCACGAAAAGCTCCACCCCAAGATCAATCAAACGCGGACGCGCGCCGGGTGAACGGGGCGGTGGAATACCTGCACAAGGACCAACTTGGTTCGGT
>Ga0181375_1000073_pt1 | contig 47674 bp, 38 predicted proteins | sample LowvirmetaG_FD_130090 | JGI IMG/M metagenome (GOLD analysis project Ga0181375, IMG submission 130090) | Marine viral communities from the Subarctic Pacific Ocean - Lowphox_11 viral metaG | ecosystem: Environmental > Aquatic > Marine > Oceanic | place: Subarctic Pacific Ocean | collected 2015-12-09 | reverse complement strand
GGTAAAGCTGGGGCTGGCGCTGGTGTCCCCGGTGAGGGTGACAGCGGTGCCGCTGGTCTGGGTCCAGGCAAAGCTCAGGGTCTGTCCGGCATCATTTGCCTCCGAGCTGCTGCCATCGAGCGTAACGGTGGCGGCGGCGGCGACCTCCTGATCCGGGCCCGCATCTGCGGTCGGCGCGGTGTTGGCGGGGGCGGATGGCCCGACCGAAGTGCCGGATACTGTTGCGCTGATGGGTGACCCGCCGTAGGTGCCCGAAATGCTACAACCGGATGGGCAAGAGACGCTAGGTGAAAAAACACCATCAGTGAGGGGTATACCTGCGAATACGACGGTCCCAAAAGATTGGGGATTGGATGGGGAGGCTGAAAAGTAGGCCACACGGTATGTCCCGGCGCCGGAGTTGTACTCGATCGTAATCACGTCCGAAGAAAGCGGCGGCTCAGGGTTGGAGCATTGGTTAAGTGTCAGGTCCAACCAGACAACGCCGCCTGCTGGTAGGTTATTGAGATCAGGACAATTGTTGTATTGCGCCTGCGCAGGGGCCGCCGCCGCGAACCACAGCATCAGACCCAAAAGCGCCGGGAGGCAGGACCGCATCACCTTGGGTATCAGAGCAGCGTGCTGACAGGCCCGCCCACTTCGGGATGCAAGACCAGGAATTACCGCAACCAAATATGCGAATGAAAATTTCATGACTGTCAGACCCATTCCAAAAAGCTTTGGGCAAGCGAACTTTTTTAACTTGCGCAATAAAACATCGTAGATCGCGGGCCTTGCGGTCACCAGATCTACAACTTGGAGTAGTTAGCTGTAGCCTCCCTGCAAACGCAACATTCCTAAACGGATCATGGTAACTTTTTCCCAGTTGGGGCATTCTTAACACCATAGATTTTCAATTCTTTCAAATTGAACGGGCCTCGGATTTCGTGGTGAATGATACCCAGTCAACGACGGCGTCAATCCCCCTGCCGACAGCGGCACCGCGCCCGCGCTGTCAAACTCGACAACGAGAACGAGCGCGAAATGCCCATAGTCAAGATATGCCGTACAATGGGTATTCCGAAGCCAACCCTCTATCGTTATGTCCGCGCCGCCAACGGTATTCCTGACGGGCCGCCAGCCACTTAGCGTTTCCAAAGCGGTGCCAGATAGTGATGCCGGTCACAGGATGTTTTGGGCTCAAGACCTTCGGCCCAGAAAATGAAATCGTTACGGATGACACGCTTGCCTGTATCTCTCGCTGCCAAAAGGGCAATCCATCAAAATTCATATCATCGAACACTCGTGGTATAGATTAGGCGTTTTCTTTATTCGGACGAATGCCTTGTCGGAATCCTTTTCGGATGTATAGTGATAAATAGTTCTACCTAAAATTGAAATTGCCACCACACCGGAACGGCAGTTGAGGGCGTGAAATGTCTTTAAGCTTTGATGCATCGTCTCTGAACCCTTGGGTTCTCGATATCGGCGAATTGGTCAATCTGCTGGTTACTGATAGTCAGAATCAGGTGGTACTGCAGGACGAATGGTTCCTGAACCCCTGGGAACACGACGGCACGCGCAATATTGACGGCATTCCCTTTCGCCCCTCCGAAGTTCTGACCCTGGTCGATCTGATCATGGGGCCTGCAGATGACGTCCCACCGGCACTGGCTGGTTCCAGCGCCGGTGGCGTTGGGCTGAATTGGTATCCCATCGCCTTCAAGGGGTCGCCAAGCGGTGTCTATCTGGTCACCACGAAACCTGACGCGAATTATGACGCAGATGGGGATAGCGCGACTTCGGGCCTGGTGGGCGCAGGCCTGCGCAAGGATATTACCCTGGGCGATTACGCCGTCGCTTTTGACGCCTATCTCCCCATGGTTGCGTTGAATGCACTCAGCGGTGGCGCCGCGGCGTTGGGGCGCGCGGATGGCGCGGACAGCGTTGATCCAATCCAGTTTTCCGCGACGGTGCAGTCCCCCACGCCGCAAACGGACGGGTCCGTCACCTTTTCTGCGGTGCAGGTGTTGGGGCAGCTGAGCTTTGGCGATGGCTCCAGTCAGAGCCTCAGCGCGAATTACCTCGATCAGGATGGCAAGATCGTCAAGACCTTCACAAGCGCGCAGGACTTCTTTGCCAGCGCGGCGGTCAGTTTCGTCAACAACATCCTCGCCCAATCGCAGGTCAATGACTTCCTGCGCAATCCGATCAGCCAAAGCACTTCTGCCACGCCCGGCAATGTGCTTTGTGACTGGCTTACCTTGCTCGATGGTGCCGGGGACACGGCCTATACCGTATTGACCAAGAGTGAATTTTCCGACCGGTTCCTCGACAAAAGCGCGTTGAACATTGCGTTGGATCTGGTGACCAATGTTCTAAGCAACCTCGCCCAAACCGACCCGATCATCACCATTGAAGGCGGAGGCATCTATGTGGTTGCGGTGGAGGGAACGGACGCAGGCGGCGATGCCTATACTGATTTCGGGCTGAACCTGCGCCTGCCTGATTTCGCTCTTGGCAAGGCGCCCTCGACAACGGAGAGCGCGCCCAAGGCCAGCGCGACCGCAGACACTGGTACGACTCCGAAACTGACGCTGCAATTCGGCAAGTGGCTGACGTCGGAGGATGAATACAACGACAGCTGGATCGCCCGCTCCGAAGGGTCCAACACAACAAAGACGCCTGAAATCACGATCCCCGGTCTCACCGCGACCCTGCTGCGAAAGGACACCGCGGCGGACAGTTACAGCTTTCATCTCGGGGTTGCGCTCAGTTCCGTGGGCATCGACTATATTGGCACGCAGAGCGATCCTCTGATCAAAATCTACGGTTTCGTGATGCAAGGCATCGAATTGCGGGGCGCGGCCAGTGTTGATTGGGATCCCGGTGCCGATGATGCCTTTAACTGGGATCTTGGCGGCGCGGTGCGCTTTGACGGGATCGGCGTGCCTCTTGGCACCGAATTCGGTCAGGCTTCGAGCGAGGGCAACAACGCGGTGGCGGCTGACAATGTCAGCTCTGGAACCGGAACTGGCGGCGGCGCAAGCGCGACCAGCACCAATGCGGTCAACCCGGCGTTTTCGGCTTCAGGGTCATACATGACCGACGGCACCATCGCCATTCAGCTCTATGACGCGAATGATCTGCCTACCGATATGGTCTGGTTTCCCGTGCAGGCAAAGTTTGGGCCGCTTTTCTGCGAACAGTTAGGCGTCGGCTGGACGCAGGCCGACTACACGGCCACCTTCGGGGTTGATGGCGGGATCTCGGCCGCCGGGCTCAGCATCGAGTTGTTGCACCTGTCTTTGGGCCTCCCGTTCACCACGCTCACGGATCTAAGCACGTATAATCTGGGCCTCGACGGGATCGGCGTCACCTTCAAGGAGGGGCCCATCAATCTTTCGGCGGCATTGAGCTATTCCGATCCCGGCGATGACCTGCCACCGGTCTATGAGGGAACAGCCCTGATCCAGATGTGGCGGGTCAGTGTTTCGGCCAGCGGATCCTATACAACCGTCGACGGGTCACCTTCGCTCTTTGTCTTTGGCATGGTCAACGTGCCTATGGGCGGCATTCCGGCCTTCTTCATCAACGGACTGTCGGCGGGATTTGGTTATAACCGCAGCCTGACGCTGCCGACCATCGACAAGGTGGATGCCTATCCGCTGGTCAGTGTCATGGGTCAGACGCCGACCCCCACGGCCACCGAAACGCTTCAGATGATGGAGGACTACATAACGCCGGAGCGCGGCACCTACTGGCTGGCCGGCGGATTGCAATGGACCACCTATGAGGTGGTCAACACCAATGCTGTGATGAATGTCGAATTCGGCAACAGCTTTGAAATCGGCCTGATCGGTCTATCCGTCCTGAGCACGCCCAAGGAGACATCCGTCAAGTTTGCCTATGGGGAGCTGGGCATTGAGGTTGCGCTGGACATGGGCAATGACGCTCTGCTGGTCGAAGCCGCGCTATCGCCCAACAGCTATGTGATCGATCCGAAATTCTCGATCTCGGGCGGCTTTGCCATGGATGCCTGGTGGGGAGACAGCGCCCAAGGTGGAGATTTCGTCATTTCTCTGGGCGGTTACAGTGCTCAGGTCGAAGTGCCTGACTACTACCCCAAGCTTGACCGGCTCGGCGTGTCGGCCAGCATTGGCAAGCTGGTGTCGCTGTCAGGCTCGCTTTATATGGCTCTGACGCCATCGAACATCATGGCGGGTGGCAATCTTGATGTGTCGGCCAGCGAATTAGGCGCAGAGCTCTGGTTCTCGGGCAGTGCTGATCTGATCATGTATTGGCAACCTTTCTATTTTGACGCCCATATGGCTGTCAGCGCAGGCTGCCGCTATACCGTCAGCCTGTTTGGAGCCTCCTGCAGCGTTGGGCTGGAAGCCTCGGGGACGTTCGATCTTTGGTCGCCGGAATTCGGTGGCGAGGTGGCGCTGGATTTCTGGTTCATCAGCCTGCCGATCTCTTTCGGAGCCGCGCGCAGCGATGGTGCTACGGAACCGCAGGATTGGGACACGTTCGCGGGCCTGTTGCCGCCACCGGCTGCGCCGGACCCGGTGCCTGCCGCCAAACTTGCGGTGCCGCTGGCTCCGACTTCGGCGGTGATGGCCGCGGCCACGCCCGAAACGCCCGATCCCAGCTCGGCTGCCGAGGATGGCGCCGATCTGATCCAGATGAGCGTGCAGTCGGGCTTGATTGACTTTGTCACCCTCGGCAGCGGTGAACCGGCTTGGCGCGTTCGCCCGCCGTTTTTCTCGGCTCGGATTGCAACCGCTCTGCCATTGACGGAAATATCATTCGTCGATGGCACTTCAGGGCCGGTCGCGGTCACAACCTGCGATGTGGCCACCGGACTTCTGCCGATGCAGGCGACGATCACCGAGGCCAATCAGATGTTGGCGGTGCTTGATATCAATGACGCCCCAATGATCGCGGCGGATTGGCACGTCACGCCGGAATATGGCGATATGCCTTTGGCGATCTGGTCGCCGCCCACCAATGATCCACCCACCGATCCCGCAACGATCGCTGATTGCCTGACGGGCACGGGCGTATTGCGCCTGTCTCATACCAATCGGCCGTCGGGCCCGCCGTCCTTTCCGGCGGCAGCTGCGTTGCGGCGTCATGATGTCGCCGGAGGGGAGGACGGGACGCTTCTGGTTTTGAACCCTGATCAGGGGGCACAACCGGCCGATGGCGGCCCGATCCCCAGTGCGGATACCATCACCGAGATTGCCGAGATCAATGGCACCAGCGCGCAATCGGAACGCGACGCAGTATTTGACGCGCTGGCCGCTTTGACCGTGAATGCCGTTTCGAATGGATCTCTGGCCGCAATGGCCGCCGCCCCGCAAGAGGTATTCAATGCCAGCCCGATGCGCGGCAGCGTGTAACGAAACCAAAGGATAAGCAATGTTTTCCAAACCGATATCGGTCGCCGCCGATCTTGGCGATAGCCCGGCCCTCCGTCCCGGAGAGATGCGCTTTGTGGATCCGATCCTGCCGAAACTACCCGCTGGAACCTACAAACTGGTGGTCAGCCAGTCGCTGAAAGCGACGACACCGGATGCCAGCGACGATGTCGATATTCCGGCCCAGACCAAAACGCAGACCTTTGTGGCCGATGGGCCGCGGTTCTCTTTGAATTCAGACGAGGTGGCGCATCGCTTTCCGCCGGCCAACGCGCAGGGCGTCTTTGCAACCGCCCTGCCGCAAGTGCTTTTGACGCATCCTGCGATCCCTTGGGAACGCGCGGTCTGGAATGGCAAAAATGATGCGCCGTGGATGGCGCTTATCGTGCTGACCCAGGACGAAGTGCTGGCCCCGACAATCGGGTCAAATGTCAACGCACCCAGCTTTGGTACAGGTTCCACGACGATCACGGTGGGCGACCTGCAATCGCCCGAAACCGGGACGCTGACCAGTGATCCCAGTCTGGCGGCGTACGAGGATCCGGCCGCCCCGGTCACGGTGGTCGATATCACGCCGCAGACCTTTGCCACCGTCATGCCGGTCAAGACCACGCTGCAAAGCCTCGGCGCGCTGCGCGCGACAGATATAAGAGACAAGGCTGCGGGCGGGCCTCGCGACGCCGATATCAGCGGTCAACCCGTCGAGGATGCGCCCGCCACGCGGGTGCATGCCGTCCTGAACACGCATCGCTTTCCGCAGAGCCCAGCATCGAATGCCGACGTGTCCACGAATATCGTGCATCTGGTCTCGCTCGAAGGGTTCACCCAGTATCTGACCGGTGATGCGCCGGTTGCGCCGCAGGGATATGAACGCGTCCGGCTGGTGTCGCTGGCAGCGTGGAGCTTTGACAGCCTGCATGGCGGCGGGCAGAGCTTTGCCGACCTGATGCAAGGGTTGGAGCCGCGTCCGGGCGATGATCTGTGGTTGCGCATCACACCGCCCCCGAACGTCGCGCCAACCAGCGATACCGATGCAATGAGTTATGCGAGCAACGCGTTGGGGGGCAGCTATGTCCCGCTCAGCTATCGCACCCGTCAGGGCGAGACGACCTTCGCATGGTATCGAGGCCCGTTTGTGGCCGCTCTGCCGGCACAATTGCCCGCGTTTTCGCTATTGCCACAAACCAGCGCGCAATTGGCGATTTATGACGACACGCGGGCTCTTTTCGATATGTCCTATGCTGCGGCCTTCGAAACCGGTCGGCTGATGGGCTTGTCGTCAAAGGCTTTTTCCTCGGCTCTATCGCGATGGCAACGTGTGGGATTGCGGTTGCTGAACCGCATGGTCGATCTGGCACAGATACAAGGCACGGACCTTGCAGCGATGTCAAAGACGCAGGTGCAGGCGATGCTGAATGCGCCGCCGGCAAGTCGCGTGGCTTTCGAGGGCTTGGTCGATGCTTTGCCCAGGATCGGCGCCGGGCTGGGTGCGGCCACCGGGGTGTCCAGCGAGTCCACGCTGCATCGCAACCTGCCGCCGCAAGGGTTGGACAAAGCCGTTATCAGTGCGGCGCTTGAAACCACAGGGGTTCAGGGCGTGCTGGCGGAATGGGTGGACGAGACCGCTGCTCCAATTCTGGGCTTCCTGTCACGGCTGTGGCTGTTTGAGGGCGTGCCCTTCAACCGGCTTGTGCCCGATCATCGCCTCTTGCCGCCCGAAAGCCTGCGCTGCTTTTACATCGACCGCAATTGGCGGATCGCGGCGCTTTATGGCGCTTTGTCGATCGGGGGTGCCGGTTCGCAGGTAGCTGCGCTGCGGGGACGTTTGTTTCGGGCGCTGCTGCCCAAGATCGAGACGCGCGCGGCCGAGCGGCGTGCAGGCTTACTGGGCATTGCGGTCGGAAATGTACCTGACCCCGGGACACCGCAGGCCGGTTGCCTGATCCGGTCGGCCGCCGTATCAGGCTGGCCGCACCTGCAGATCCAGGCCTTTCATGGCGCAGACTTGCCCGATCCTGCCTCGGACCACGCGCCCAATGCCGGTCAACGCGCCGACCGCGCGCGGATCACCCGGATGACCCGCCTGGCGCCCTCCATCATGCTGGCCATGTTTGACCGCGTGCCTGATTGGATCGAGGTCGAAGAGCCCCGCGAAGGGCTGCACAACGGCACCGAAAGTAACAACCAGGTCTTTTTGCGGTCCATGACAGACGAGGACCCCGGGCAGGAAATCGGGTCGGACGCCTATGTCACGGCACAGATTGACCCGGAGAGCCGTATTCTGGATGTCGCGCAACTTGTCGCGGATATCGGTGCTGCACCGGCGCTGGCGTCGGCCTTTGCCGCAGGTGTCCCCAACGGGCCGGGCACATTCGCCCTGCAAACCATCGCCGTGCCAGAACGCATGGTGTTTCGAACATCCTACTCGGAGGACGACGCATGAGCGGGCTCGGGAATTTCGATGCGGCATCGACCCTTGTGGTGCCGATGCAGGTCAAAGCGCAGGTCACCACCACGCAGAATTCCGAGATGTTCTGGGAGCGCGAGACGCTGATCTACAACAATCTCAATGACTTCCAGTCACCCGTCCCGGCGCCGTTCAACCCGTCCAATGAAACACCACCCAGTGCCGGAGTGCACCTCCACTGGGCGCTGCCGCGGGCCTTTGCGCAATCCCTGCGGCCCAGCGACCTGACAGAGGGGGCCATCAACAACGAAACCGCCTCGACTTCGCATTTTCGAGTTGTGCCGAACCGGTATCTGGTGGTGCGCATTCAGGAAGGCACCGGTGACAGCGCCGCGCAGGAACCACCCGCAACCAAAGCCTGGGTGCTGACCAGCGACGAGTTCAATGCCGATGGTGCAAGTCCCTTTGTCAATCCTTTTGGCGATCTTGCGCGCAATCCCAACACGACGATTCCCGGACCCGCCATCGTCGCCGCCTCAATGATGGGGCTGTCGCGAAGCCTGTCGGATTATGCCGATGCAGTGAACGTCGGCACAATTGCTGAAAATCCCGAATTGTTCCTGCGCGCCATCGGCCCGGGCGATGTCAGCTTTGCCAGTTTCTCGCCGGGCGTGGGCAATGTCTTTGGGTTTCACGACGATTTGAGTGACCTTCCAGCGGATCAGGAGGCCAGCCTGAGCTATCTTGTGCTGGGTTGGATCTCTGATCCCGACGGCGACCCGCTCTCGCCCGATAATCCCGATGGTGCGGACTGGAGCACGGTGGATGTCGCGACATTGGCGCAGGAACAGGGACTAGACCTGCCGGACGGGATCAGCGCGGTGCAGGTGGCCAATCCGCTGGGCTGGGTTCTGCCTGATGCAACCGCCACTGCACCAACACGCACCTTGGTTCAGGCTGCGGTCACCGATGTGACCTGGAATGGCTCGGAACAAACCCCCATGCCGCAGGGTCTGGGCTGGTATCATTCCTCGACCGATATCGCGACCAATATCAAGGTGGCGATGGCCAACTCTTCGGCCGAGGCGATATCCGAACTGGTCGGTCATATCATGGCGGACCCAAATCTTGGCTTGGGATATACAAAAGAACAGGCTGTCGCCGTGGGTGTGGCGCTGGAAGCGGCGCAATATCATGCGCTGGACGAGCTGGACACCGCTTCGGGGCGGCAGCTGCTGCGCGAGCGGATCAAACGGGCGGGCTACGAAAGCTATCAGGGTGGCTATGATTGGGAATTGATCCCCGAACCCGATGCCAAACCGGACCCCCTGAGCGCCGCCCAGCAAAGCGCGCTAGGAACGCTGCAGCAAAGCCAGCGGCAATTGGACGAGGCGCGAGAGGTTCTGCATTCCATGCAAAGTCGGCTTTATAGCCTTTGGTGGATGCAATACGCGATCTGGTACATGGTCTATCTGCGGACCTATCCGCCCTCGGGAAATCCCGCCTTTGACGTGTTTCAGGATGCGCTTGCCAAGCTGACCATACCTGACGGGCAGACGCAGAGCCAGCCGGTTGCCACTTACTTGGCCGAGGTTGAAAGCCAGGCGAATACCGTGCGGGCGCTGGCCACAGGTCTGCCGCCCACCAGCGGGCCGGATGATGGCACCGCTACGCAAACCTATGCCCAACAGACGTTGGGCGTGTCGGGTTATCAGCTGCGTGCGATCCCGAGGCCGAGTTATTTCGCCGCCAAAGATCCCGCGCTTGTCGTGGCAGGCGGCGGTTCGATCCCACCGGCCCCATCGCGCGCCCTGATTTGCAGCACAGCCAGCACCGCGGTCGGGCAATTGCCCGGCGGTGGGGATGCCTTGCCCGATGCTGTCGAAACGCAGGCCGCCGCGCAGTTGACCCAGATCGGCAGCGTCCCGGAGGCTTCGAGCTACGCTCAGCCCTGGCAGCCGCTTTATCTCGATTGGAGCATGACATTCAATTATGCATGCCAGCGCGACAGCAACGGCAACGTCACCACGGATGCGGATGGCAATTACCTGCCCGACATGGGGGCGTGGCAATTCGACGGCGATGACTACGTTTGGATCGGCGGCGCGATGGACGGCACGAACACGGCACTGCAAAGCAGCTATGGCGTGGGCATCACGCGGCGCGCCTTTCTGACTCCAAGCGTGTTGCGCACCCTGTCGGGGCAGATGGAGCAATATGGGACAGAGCCTATGGGGGCTGATATGCCCGCCTCGATCCGCGACGAGATCGGGGACTGGCCGCTTGTATCCCAGACTCTGACCGGGTTGAACGGCTGGCTGACAATGCGGGATCAGGATGTTAATGTGGCCCCCGGCGCGGATATTGCCGATCATGCCGGGCATAAGCGCTACGGGGCGCCGGTGCCCTCGCTTGATGGATCGCCTGACCCGGCCACATCGGTCATGACGCCCTACTTCTTCCCGGTGCGCACCGGCTTCTGGAGCGTCAACGACCTGCAGATCCGGGACAGCTTCGGGCTGACCCTGAACCTCAATTCCGCCAACAATTCCGGTGCCGGGCAGAGCAGCAACCTCAAACCCATTCTGCCACCGGCCCTGACGCCTGTGGATGGTGTGGATACTTACGACCAAGGGCTGATCACCGCTCCGCCACGGCTGATGCAGGGCGCCCGTCTGGACATCCGCTGGCTGGATGCGACCGATGACAGTATCGAAGTCGATCTGAACCCTGGAACCTCGCCGATCTGTGGCTGGCTGCTGCCGAACCATGCCGACCAAACCCTGAGCGTTTATGATCAGGACGGGCACGCCTTGGGCAGTCTGCGCGGCTTTATCGCGTCGAGCGCTGTTCAGACTCTGGAATGGGTTCCGGCCCCGGGCGGGGCGGGGAATGTGCCCGGTCAAGGCACACAACCCGAAACAATCAGCAATCCCCACTTGGCGGGCTTGGTGACGGATCTGCTGGCGCGCAGTGACGCGGCGGCGGCGTTGCAGGATCTGATGGACACGCTGGATCAGGCTTCTTGGTCGATGGATCTGGGCGATGACCAGATCGCCGCCACCAGCCCATTGGCCGGAGACCCCGTCGCGGTCGTGCGGATCAATCTGCAGCTTCAGCTGCGCGGGCTGCCGATGACCGACCAATCCTATGAACAGATCTTTGCAAACCCGCAGGACAGCACCGATCTGACGCTGAAATTCAACAGCGGCGGCGTTGAAAACACATCCTTCGATCTGCGCCTTGGTGCGCCGGAATTGCGCCGCGATGGCGTGGCCGCGTTTTTCCCCGACGATGACTACAGTTCGGCGATTGCGCCCCAGGCCCCGCGCGCGCCTGCAAGCAGTTACGTCACGCAGCAAGGTGCCGGGTCCTGGCCGCAGGTGACACCGGCACCTACACCCCAAGCCAGTGGCGGCCAGTTGGACACAACCGGATCCTTCACCGGAACGGTGCTGATGGATCCAAGGGGTGCGCTGCATGTGACCTCTGGCCTGGTTCCGCGCGCGCGCAAGCGGCTGGCCTCGGAGATGGTTGGCCCGGCACTGGAAACCATGGCACTGACCATCCAAACCGGGCCGGTTCTGTTTGACGATGAACGGGTGCAGATGCCGATCCCCGCGACGGCTTCGGCCTCTGCCGGTGGCAATTGGTCCTGGCTGACGGCGACCGCGCATACCGCCGGAGCCTGGCAAGAGCTGAGCCCACAACCCGCCACGGACACAGCGACGATTTCGCCTGCGCCCCGCCGTCTGGAAGACGGATGGCTGGTCCTGACACCGCAACCCGACGACGATTGACAAACAGCCCCAATTTCAAAGAGGCCGACCAAATGGCAACCCAGCTAGATTATGCACTGACGAATTCCCCGCCTGCGGTTTATCCCGGCACAGATGCGGTCCTGACCTTGACGGCAACCTTGCCTGCCGGCCAATCCGCCACGATCCAGACCATTGCCCTGAACCTGACACAGATCGCCGATTTGTCGGAAAACGTGACCGGATCGACAGCCCTCGCGGATTGGTCGGTCTATGACAGCTCGAATTCGGCGCAAACCGTTCCTGCAGGGCATATCACGCTGCAACCCGACGCATCGCCGATGAACCTGTCCGCGCCGTCAGACGCCCCGCTGGTGCTGACATTCTCGATCTCGTTGCTTGTTACGTCGAGCACGGGCATCAAGGATGTGACCCTGGTCGAATACGACAGCCCCAGCGATCTGACCGGCACAAGCGATACGCTGTCGCTGAATGTATCCGACGAAATCGACGGGATTTACACATTCGTGGCCGCGAACCCGGTCTTGAATGGCGGCGGCAGTACCGGGCTCAGCTGGACCGGATCATCGGATTACACCTATACCCTGCTGCGCAATGATGGCGTCGATACAGGAATCGCGGATCAGCCGCTGCCCGCTGGCGGCAATGGAAGCTATCCCCAGACCGGTTCGCTGTATAAAAATGTGATTTTTACGCTCAAGGCGCAAGACACCTCGACGGTCGAGGCCCAGTTGACCGTCGCCACCCGCGATCCTTCGCACTTTACCTGTGCGCTGCTGGACAGCGCCGGCACCAATCACGGCGACACGCTGACAGCCGATTTATATGACAAGGTGACTGTCCAGTTTTCCGGTGCAAATATCTCGCAGGTCAAAGTCTACAATGAGACGGCCGAAATCACGACGGTAGACACGACCAGCCTCGAGAAATCTGTCGTCAACAACGATCCGCCGATCTTCACAAGCTCGATCGACATCATGGCCACGCGCGCGGCGCAACTTACTGTTGAAGCCACCGGAAACGGAATCACCCTGAGCAAGGTGCTGAACCTGCAGATCGGGTCGGCGCGGATCGAAGCCAGCCTGTCCAAAGACCAGATATATGTGGATGCGAGCAGCTATCAGACAGACATCAATTTCACCTATGCCAATGCCAACGCGATCTACTACCAGTTGGGCAGCAATACCCAGACCCAGCTTTCTACGTCCGAACTGGCAAACCTGACCATCACGGTCGAGCCGACAAAAAGCGAAACCATCACGGTTTTGGCCGATCTGATTGATTCAAATCAGCCGCAGCCATCACTCTGGTCAGAGTCGGATGTTCCAAGCATACCCAGTCCCGGTCCCTCGGCAAGCGCGCCCAGTACCGTCGATCTGGATTTCAATATTATCTCTGCCGACGTGATCTGGGCGAAGGATAGCGGTGGCAGCCACACGTTCCACTTATACGGCAATACAAGCTCATTTACCGCGACCTTCGATAAACCCGTGCGCTACTGGACGCCGATCATCGAGCATTTTTATCTCTATGCCGATGATGGTAGCGACCACACCAAAGAGGGGAAGACAAAGTTTGCCGAACTTCAACTTGCGCCCGGCGTCAGCATGGGCACGGATAACAAAACGCTAACCATCAACCCTACGGTCTTTATAAAAGACAAAAGCCAGAACCGGACCTATTATTTGAACTCTTACCTCAAGATACGCGTGCTTGGGATACCGGAAAGCAATACAGCGTTTCTGGCAACACGCGGTTCCAACTCCGACGGCGACCTATCTATTGACTCAGAAGACACCGGCACTTTGTATGGGATCTTTAACAATGTTCATTACACCGGCAACGATAGCGGGGATGATCACAAGTTCCAGCACCTCTATTGCTCCATGACACCAGATTCGATTTCTCGATCAGATGGAAAAACAAGTTTTTCCCAGTCCTTCAGCGTGTATCTCACTGATGTAAAAGACGGGGTGACGTGGAGCAGCGAGCAGGCAGTGTTCGCTAAAAATACGTCATCGGATGGATGCGGTTATCAATTGATCAATGTTCCGCTTCCGGTGAATGACACGACAGCGCAGGTGCAATCCTTTACGAAAACCGCAGAATTCCCGATCAAAAAAATCTATCACATGCTGGGTGGTTTCGATATCAACACGCAAGACTCAAATGCGGTTCAATTGATGAAAATCTACTCTGGTGGTCTCACATCGGGACCAGAGATAGACGGAAATCAATTTACGTTCGAGCTGACATCGCCTTATTTTACTGGGGATACCGGCACATCGTACCATACCGGCCATGGCAATGGCGGTTCGGTGACGTTTCTGGTGATCTACGAACCAAAATGAGCGTCAGCGACCGGGCAACCTCCTCCCACCGATCAGCCAGCATTGGGATCGAAGGCGTTTGGCGTGGCAAGAAGGCGAAAAATGATCTAACAACAACCTTAAATCGAAGCGCAGATTGGACGCCCTTCAGACGAGGGACAAACGACGCTGACGTACTTTGAAGAGAGGATTTTCATGCCAGACCCGACAAACTTGACCGCAGAGGATTTTGGCCCGCTTGAAGGGGACACCGTCACGGTGGCGGCGGATGGGATCGAGATCAAGGCGACACTTGTGGAAATCAAGACGGGTGGCAGCGCCTTGCGGGAAGGGGGCGGTTTTGCCCTGCTGTTTCAGGGACCTGCCGAGCCCGGCTTGGCGCAGGCAACCTATCAGGTGTCCCATGCCGCCATTGGAACGCAGCACCTCTTTCTGGTGCCCGTCGCCAAGACCGAAGCAGGGTATCAATATGAGGCGATCTTTACCTGATTGATCGAGGCGCCTACGCGGCAGGCGACCATCGCAGCAGATCGTAGACACCCTTGTCCTCAATGGTCACAAAACCCAACCGATGGTAAAGCGCCATCGCAGGGTTGGCCTTTTCGACGTGAATGCCGATGGCTTTTTGCGCGGCTGACGCTTCGTCCATCAGATCGCGCAGAATAGCGCCGCCGATGCCGGTCCCGCGATGTGCCGGCAGCAGGGCAATGTCGATGATACGGTGCTCGCTTTTCCAACGCTCAAGATAGAGACGACCGATTGCCTCGCCCGAGCGTTTAATGATCAGCCAAAGCGCGTCCGGGTAATGGGTCTGATAGTGCTGGTGCTGGGCGAGAAACTGCATCGAGATGAAGGCGTGCTTTTCGTCCTCATTCCATCCGGCGCGTGCCATTTCCTCTTCGCGGGTCGATCGGTAGACTTGCGCCAGAAACGGCATGTCGTCCGCTGTCATCTCTTGGAATGTTATGCCGAAGGATGCCGCGTGGTTTAAAACCGGCACCTGTGCCGCCGATTTGAGTGTCATGGGGTACTCCCGGCTGAAGAGCCTGGCCACCGGATGCCGCAGCATTCAGTCCAGGATTAGCTGCGCGACGGATAAAGGCCCTGAAGCGCGATGATGAAGTTTAGGGCGAGATAGGGCTGCATGTTGTCATGGGCCTGATTTCCGCCTGTCGATTCAACAGTTTCGCTTGATAGCCCGACCAGATTGGAACTGGTCGCAGAGGAATAAAGATCGTCGCCCCGCCCACCAGCGGCAGCGATTGATGTCGTATTGGACGGCGCAGCGACGCCACCGGGAGACTGATTTGCACGCACATAGTGCGTATGGGACGGCATCTGGTTCTCGCTCAGCGTCACGGTTGGAATCCCAAGCTTTTCACCCAGCCGTCGTCGTGTCAAACCGGGCCCGCGCCCCGGTTCCATCGGCGCTCGGCCTTGCATGTTGGGAAGGGCGGTCGTGGTTCTGCCATCGCCGCCATAGGTTGTACCGATCAGCGAAAACAACGCGGTGTTGTTCGAAATTGGCAACAGCTGCCCGTCGCAAAACGCCCAACTTCTGGGAGCGAAATTACCCGCAAAAATGCGGATTTCGGCAATAAATGGTTCTGACATGCCTTGGATCTCCTAACTACGGCTGGGGTAAATTCCGAACAGTGCGATGATGAAGCTGACGCAAAGCGATGGCATGAGGTTGTTGTGCCATTGCGAACCGCCGGCCCTCATCATCGCGCTAGACGCGAGTGATGCATCTGGCGTTGTCTCGCTATAGAACGTCGTACCCACGCCTTGGGCCAATACCCTGCCTTGCGGCGATGGGTCGGTTGCAGCTGCGGTGCTGGCCATGAATTCATGGTGGTGGCTTGCCAACTGATTTGTGGTCAGTGTGACGTGCTCTTCGCCGCCTCTGCTTCCCAGACGGCGCTCGCTCAGACCCGGACCGTGCCCCTTGTGAATGGGGATCCTTCCGCGCATATCGGGCAACCCGAAGGTGGTGCGACCGTCGCCGCCGTAAATCGTTCCCAACAGGGAAAAGAGCGCGTCATTCTGGGTAACCGCAAGCAATTGCCCGTCGCAAAAGGCCCAGCCGCGTGGGGCAAAGTTTCCCCCGAACATGCGAATCTCGCCGACAAATGGTTCAGACATGGAATGATCTCCGGTATCTTAGTTGCGCGACGGGAACAAACCCTGCATCGCAATGCAAAAGTTCAGCGTCAGATAGGGTTGCATGTTGTCATGGGCCTGACCGCCACCGGCATTGGTGACTGTTTCAGCCCTCAGCGCTGTCATGTTGGCGGCTTCAGCGACGCGATAGGCAGCGTCTGGCGTCACTTCCGCCGCCAGCACATGACCGACCGGCAAATTTGAGTTAGCCTGGGTCGCCGAGGCCATCGCCACATGCGTGTGGTTAGGAATCTCCGATGCAGACAGCGTTACGGTTTCCGCGCCGCTTTTGGCCCCCAAATGGTAGTCGTTGTCTTTATGAATTGGTGTGCGGCTTCTGAGGTCGGGCAAGGCAAAGGTCGTCCGACCATCCCCGCCGTAGGTCGTGCCGAGCAGTGAATACAGGGACTGGTTCTGGTTGATCGGCAGGATTTGCCCATCCAGAAACGCCCAGCCCCGTGGTGCGAAGTCAAAGCCGAACATTCGCACTTCGGCAAGAAAGGGTTCGGACACGAAATTCTCCTTCAATAGATTTAGGGAACATTCAACTAAGGGGGTAATATCACTAAATGATGACAACCTCGCGTTGTCGGAGAAAGAAAGCAAGTAAAAATCCGCATAATTCGGAGACCGTCGCAAGAGATCGCAGAATTCGATGACATCCAAAGCTGGCATCTGGATATCAAGAAGGAGGCACAAAGCCCCTGTTGCGACGGCAGCCACTTATAGGCGGCTTCCATAAAAACGATATTAACGCAGAAAACCCTGAACCACATTCGGGTCTTTGGCGATCAGGGCCAGCAACACTTGGGCAGGGCCAGTGGGTTGACGTCGCCCATGTTCCCAGTTCAGGAGGGTGCCTTTGGCAACGCCAATACTGCGTGCAAATTCGGCTTGTGACAGACCTGTTTCCTGCCGGATTTTTGCAACGTCCACCTCTGGAACCGCAACCTGATGCACGCGCGCCTTCCCCTTCTGCCCTTTGGCAAAAGCCAGCGCCTCTTCCAGGCCTTTTGTAATGCTGTCATTGGCGTTCATAGTGTCCCTCCATACATCGCTACAATCTTCTTGCTGAGCTCGACGGCTGCCGCCTGTTCCGCTTTGGTCAAATTGTCCTTCTCGTTCTTGGCAAAAACCGTGACCAAGAAGATTGGCATGTGTCGTCCGCCAAAAACGTAGATCGTCCTGAACCCGCCACTCTTGCCGCCCCCATCGCGGGGGATACGAACCTTGCGAAGCCCGCCGCCCAGCGACAGCCCCGCTTGCGGATTGGCCGCGATGAACTGAATTGCCGCTTCACGCTCATCTTCGGACATAATGGCCTTGGCCCGCCGCTGGAACTCCGGCATCTCTGCGACGGTCTGCAACTTTGTCATTTTCACGCCTACTGTTAGTCAATGACATATATGCCGATGGCACATATTTCAAGAGCAAGGCTCAACTACGTCTAAAATCATCGCCCTATAACCGTCGCAGCATTGACACATCGAGAGAGACTTACCGAACACCTGCACATGTGAAGCCGTGAAACCGCGCGCGCAAAGGAGCAGCTAGATCGGCAATACATCCTTTGTATATCTGCGAGGGGGCAGGCAACACCCCACCGAACGGAGACCAAACGCTGTCGCAGTGCGTGTCAGCACCGCGGCCCCCGGGCAGCGCCCCGACCTTCACAGAACCAGGGTTGCGGCCCTATCTCGGCTTGCAGGTGCTTGGCCAACTGACGGACGCGGTGCCTCGGTCGAGCGTGTTCGAAGGGCGCGCCAAGTGGGGTAAATCACGCACGGCCTTCATGATCTCGCCCATCACAGGTTTGGTGCGTTTGTCTGGATTTTTCAGCAGCGGTGTGCGCAGTCATTCCGAATGGCGGAATATCCGTACACTGTCCTTGCGGTAGGTGGATGGCGGCACCCCGACCACCCTGCGGAAGAAACGAGAAAAACTGGCCATTTCGGAGAAGCCGAGAGTGTCGCTGATTGTAAAGAGCGACAGATCGGTGTTTTCCAGCAGTTCGCGCGCCCGCCGCAAGCGGACATTATCGAGGATCTGGCGATAACTTGCGCCCTGTTTTGCGAGTTTGCGGTGAAATGTTCGTTCCGAGATATTAAGCGCCTGGGCCACCGCCGGAGCTCTTGGCAGAGCTTCGCGGGATTGCATCAGCAATTGATAGGTCGATTTGACGATACCGGCGGGCCGCGAGCTGGTTTCCAGCATGTTCCGGCAGAGTTTGCGGTAATTCTCGGCCAGAGAAGGGTTTGCCAGCGGCAGTGGCATCGCGCCCGCGCCCTCGGCAAAATGAAACCGGGTTCGCGGCGCGCGATAGACAATTTCGGTCTGCAATCGGGCTTCGAGGTCCATCCATCCGTTCGGGCGATCCAGCGGAGTCTCGATCTGACGGATCGGCAGGTTCTTTTGCCGCATATCGCGGAAGAATGTAGGGCCCGATCCAAGCAATCGCTCCTGCATGAAATCATACAGATCTTCGGGCACGTATTGGTCGTTGGCGGTAAAGGCGACGGCGACGCCATCTTCCTCGACAAGGTCGTATTCAAGCAACGCGTAACCAAGCGCCTGCATCCGGATAAAGGTTTGCAACCCCTCGGTCACAGTGCGCGAGACCAGTACGGCCAGGCCAAGCGGTCCGTATGCGATCAGGCTGTAGCGTATCCCGGTCAGAAATCCGATCGCGGGAATGTGGCGGGTGGCGCGCACGAAAAGGCGCTGAAACTGAAGCTCCTGTTCGCCGTCGAGCGTTCCCCAGGGATCTTCGAGAATGCCCGGCGCCAGCCCCGCCTCGGCAATAAGGGGCGCCGATTCAATTCCGTGCCGTTTGAGTGTTTCGGCCATAATCCGAATGCTCTGGTTCGGGATGCGGTGGCTCTGAAGCAGTCCGACTTGCATGGCGTTCTCCTGTAACAACGATCCCCTACAAGAAAATGGCGGAAAAAGTCAAATATTTGGCGGATTTGGTCATTCTCAATTCCGCCTCGTTCTGGGATTTCTGTGACCATGGGGGGCTCTGAGAATGCTCAGATAAACGAGAAATCGCGTTTTTTCGTTTTTTTTCCGGCAAAGGCGCTGCTTTCGTAGGGGGCGAAAGGTTGGCGCAAGAGGACAAAGCCTTGGAGGTCAGCGGCCAATACCGCAGCCGGGAAAGGCGTTTCCCTGCGGTTCTGTCGAACTGCCTAGCTGAACGCAGACACGTAGTATCTTTTGGGAGGAAACATGAAACGTCGTAATTTTTTGAAGAACGCCGGAACCGCGGCTCTGGTAACAACTCTGCCAGCGCCTTTGGTGCGGGCGGCCACACCGGATGATTTTCACATCGCGGCCATTCTGTCGTTTTCCGGGGCCTATGGGCTGATCGGCAATGACATGCGCAAAGGCGCAGAGCAGGCTGTGGCCGAACGCGGCGGCACTGTTCTGGGCAAGCCGATCCGCTTTTCCTGGGAAGACGACGAGACCAAGCCGCAACCGGCGGTGCAGAAGGCCAGCCGCCTTCTGGGTGAAGGCGCACAGATGATTTTCGGCGCGGTCAGTTCGGCCTCGACATTGGCACTTCAAAGCGGCTCTGTTGCACAAATAGGGGTTTGAGCGGACTGCCCCTTTCCCCAGACGGACTTATCCTACGGGCTCTGTGATGGGTATGCCAAGGGCCGTGTAGCGATTGAGCACCGCGATCCGGACTTGGAGCTCCGCAACCTGCCGATCGAAGTCTCGCGCCATGAGACCTTGGCCGAGGAGTTTGACGCAGTTCATCTTCGTCTCTGCGCGGCTTCGGCGGTGATAGCCGGTCAATTTTCTCCATAAGGCGCGACCGAGATATTTGCAGGCCCTCACGGCTTCGTTTCGCGCGATAGCGCCCGCTGTCGTTGGCTGCCAAAGCTGCGCATTCTTGCGCGGCGGGATGACGGCGGCAGCTCCGCGAGCGGCAATCGCATTGTGGCATCTGCGCGTGTCATAGGCCCCATCGGCAGTGATCGTGGCGATCTCTTGATCCGGTGGGATTTGTTCCAGCAGGTCGGGCAGCATCGGGGCATCGCCGACATTGCTTGTGGTGACCCCGACCGCGCGGATCTCCAGTGTTTCCTCATCCATTCCGAGGTGAAGCTTGCGCCACAGGCGCTTCCTTGGACCGCCATGTTTGCGTGCGTTCCACTCTCCTTCACCCTCGGCCTTGATCCCGGTGGCATCGATCAGCAGGTGGAGAGGTCCCGATCCGCCACGGTAAGGGATGGCGACGCTCAGCGTCTTCTGACGGCGGCACAGGGTGCTGAAGTCCGGGACTTTCCAGTCCAGCCCGGCCAGACGAAGGAGGCTTTCGACGAACCCGGTGGTTTGCCGAAGGGGCATGCCAAACAGCACCTTCATTGTGAGACAAACCTGGATCGCGGCGTCGCTGAACTCGGGCTGACGCCCCCGCTTGCCTGTCGGCGGCGCATGCCACGACATCTCAGGATCAAACCAGATTGATAGCGAACCGCGCTGCTTCAGCGCCGTGTTGTACGAAGGCCAGTTCCTGGTCTTGTACTTGGTAGGGGACCAACTGCTCATGCTCGCCAGCTACCACGCTGGATTCACACAGGGAATCCCTCACCCCATTTGTGCAACAAAGCCGTTGTCGAGGGATCAGTCACCGCGAAAATTCTGCGAAAGCGGAATGACCGTTATTATCTGGCCCCAGCCAATCAGCGTGAGAACTTTCCTGAAATCGAGCTGACCGAAGATAGTGAGATTTGGGGCGTGATTGCAGGTGTGGTGCGGCGCTACGATCTCGCGTGAAGCGTCCTATCGCGATCAGCGACAGCGCCAACTTCTACGTCAGCGCCGAACGGATCTTCGATCCAACCCTGAAGAACGTGCCGGTGATTGTGTTGTCGAACAATGACGGATGCGCGGTGGCGCGAAGCGACGAAGCCAAGGCGCTCGGCATTAAGATGGGCCAGCCACTGCACCTGATCCGAGACAAGGTTGAAGCACACGGGGTCCGGGTATTTTCCAGTAACTATTCGCTTTACGGTGATATTTCGCGGCGGGTCGTTGATGTCTATGACGACTTCTCGCCAAATGTGGAAATCTATTCGATTGATGAATGTTTCTTGGACTTCGGCGGTTTTGAAGATCGAGTCGCACATGCCCGAAATATGCGGGCCGCAGTGTTGCACCGGATCGGTGTGCCAGTGCGTGTCGGGATTGCCCCGACGAAGACACTGGCGAAGTGTGCCAACGACATTGCAAAGAAAAATCCTATCTTCGGCGGTGTGCTGGATATGATGGATGATGAATTGGCCGACTGGTTGCTATCTATGGTTCCGGTTGGTGACATTTGGGGTATTGGTCGCAAGACTGACGCTAAACTGCGTCAGCTTGGTATTGGAACAGCGTCAGACCTTCGCGGGATGCCATTACGACAGGCAAGGGCAGTCGGCACGGTCGTTCTTGAACGCACTGTCCTAGAACTCCAAGGCGAGCCGTGTCTGTCACTTGATGATGTAGAGCCGCAACGCAAGGGCATGGCCGTCACACGGTCCGCAGGGGCGCCTATGATTGGATTTGATGCCCTGTTCCAAGCAATCACTGCCCACGCCACCCGCGCAGCGGAAAAGCTGCGTCTGCATGGATTGGTGGCTGGAACGGTTACTGTGTTTTTCCACACGAACCGACACCGCCGAGATCGGCCGCAATTTACTGGATCACGCACGACGCGACTGACGCCTATGTCGGCAGACACATTCGATCTTGTCGATGCGGCTCGCCGCTGTGCGCAAGCCGCATGGCCGAAGAGCCAGGGCGAGACGTTCGGCTTTACCAAGGCGGGTGTTATGCTGGATGATCTGGTGCGATTTGAAGACAGGCCGCGCACGTTGTTCGATGTGGAAAAACCGAAAAGCGCAGCACTTATGTCTGCGCTGGATCATGTGAATGATCGGTTCGGAAAGAAAACGATGGTTCTGGCAAGTGAGGGAATGAAGCGTCCGTGGCAGACAAAGGCGGATCGGCGTAGCCCGCGCTACACGACACGCATTTCCGATTTGCCGGTGGTCAGATGATCGCTGTCATCTGGTGCAGTGAAAAGAGGGGCGGCTGTTGGGCCGCCCCGTCCACCGTCACTGTTCGGCGGGGTCGTTTTTCTTGCGCTTCGGGAATGGGACCAGTTCGAGTTGTGGACGTGTGTGGCCCGCCGCGAGGCGCTGCGGATTTTCTTGAGTAATTTGGTCATTTTTCGATCTTTTCGTTGGGTGGTAATGACGGGCCAGGTTCATCCCAAAAGGAACGGCTCTGCATCCGCAGGATCGAAACGAAGTGGAGAAGGGCATAGCCCTTGCAGGGCCGCGACGTTGGGTTAACCGTGCAGTCCAGGATTGCCTATCCATGAAACGGGCCGGGAAAATTGCCGATGCGGAAAAGCCCGACAGCACTAAACGAAGTATCTCGGCAGCGGGGCCAATGAACATCAACCATTCTTGCGACGTGCGAGGCCAAGCAAACTACCCACGATATTCAAATTGCCCGCCCTAAAACGCTTGGTCATAGCCCGCAACGCGCCGCCCGGATTTCGGATCGGGCTGGTGGGATGGTCGCGGTTAGCGTCGATCAGGAAAACGCATAGTGTCGCACCGTCCAGACCAATAGCCTCAATCGCTTTGGCCCAAGCATCGTGATTGATCCCCAAGGGACAAATCCTCATCGCAGCGGCGTCCATCATGTGAATGTCTTGTAAGCGTGACGCTGTTCCACGACAGGTGCTGATGGCGTCCTGCATGTCCTCACTCGCCAAATTGAAAAGGCGCTCTGGGTTCAACAATCGTGCGATTTCGGCTTTACTCGGCCCCTCGCCGCCTTCCTCCTTCTTTTCTAAGCAGTCTTCTGGGCCTACGGGCCCAGAACAGTGTTCCTTAACGTGTGTGGGCTTGCCCACACTCCTTTCGTTTACGCTTGCGTTACAAAATACAGATTTAGAATCTTGGTTGTTCTCTTGTATAAAGCAGGGGAAGTTTTCTTCCGCCATACCGGAAGAATCACGACATGATTTATGGATAATCTCCATATTTTCGCACAGAGTCTTTGCATCTTCGACGTGGGTTTCGAGGTCGTCCATTGGCATCGTCGCGAGACGCGCTGCGGTGGGCCATGCCTCATATACTCTGTGAAGCTCAATCAAACGCGGGTGTGACAAGGCGTCAGGTGTCGCGTCACGATGGCACTGCATGATGTAGCGTACAAAAGTGCTGCGCCGGTTGCGCAGCTCCTTGCGCAATTTGCGGTCGGCGGCCAGTTGTTCCTTCAACTGCATCAAGTCCGGTACAAGCGCGATCAACCTTGAAAAGACAATGCCACATCCTCCGAAGGGCGACCGTGACCCGTTGCCTTTGACGCGCTTTTCTATCAGCCCAGCCGCATGAAGGGCCGCTTCATCGTTACGAAGAGCGCGGGCTGTTTTATGCAACGCCTCGGCTGTTTGGTCCTGTGGGGCGAAAAAAACGGGTTCGCGTGATGGATCTGTCCACGCTGCGGGTGCAGTCTGTTTCATCATGTAAAGAAGGGCGTGCAAACGTCCTCCGCGAAGCCCCAGCACGGGGGCCAATTCGATCAGTAGTTGTTCAACGGTAAAACGCTGATGGCCCTGTGGTAGCGTTGGGTAGGTCTGTGTGGTCATGGTTCTGTCCTTGCTCGGTTGTTAAACAAGGCGGCTGCGGACAATTCTTCTTCTGTCGCACAAGTGCGTTTTTTGTTGCCAGCATGTCGGGAGGCTGCTAAAACCAGATCAACAGTATCTTGATGACCGTAAGGAATTCCCGTTCCTTGGTTCTAGAACCCCCCCCGTTAGGTTTCCGCCTTGCGGGGGTTTCTAATTCTAGTGTGTTTTTCTCCTTCCAAATTCGAATCTCGACGCAGTGACAGAATACAAGGTATTGGCTTCGCGGCCATGCCATCATCTGTATGTTGCGCCTTGGACTAGACCTTGCGGTTCATTGAAGGACCAAGCCAAGATGCAAAAATCGCTCCCACACAAATGCGTTTTTTTGCTTGATTGCGATGTCAGGGAGGTGGTAGAACGGTGCCTGAAAGATTAGTTGGGACACATAGGAACGCCAATTCCATGTTCTAAGACCCCCCCTCGTAAGGTTCCCACCTTGCGGGGGGTTTTCTTTTTGGGGCTGACTGCTCTTGCCTCCTGTTGATTCTTATATATTTGTGCAACAGGCATACTATGGGTTGATGCTTGCCGCAATTCTTGTGTGATAGGAAGTAGCGGTAACTATAGCTAGTATGAAACCCATTCGTTGCCGTATTCGCCCTGATAGGACCGCCATTCGACCCCCACGCCTCTGCGGCGGCTCGGTGGGTGGCACGATCGTTGCGGGATCGCCCAAGTCGGCACTTCGCCTAGGCCAACGCGGGCGTAGGTGAACTCGCCCTGTTGCCCATACGTGCCTTTTTGGCCGTAAAAGGACACCTCACAGTCACCTTCACTGCCATGTTCACGGTGCGAAAAAGACCGAATGTCCCAGACGACAATCGAGCGCACGAAGTCAAATTCAGGACCGCTTATGTCAATATCGGCACGTTCCTCTTGGGTAAGGCGGGTCTGATGCCGGAGAGTGCAGAATCCTACGTTAAGGCGGTTTGATCACTTTTTTGGCCACCTGTATTCGCCGGTGAGAAGGATGTGGGCCCATCCGAGTGGCGAGACGTGCGCTAGCAGATCTGGTGAACAATCCAGACGGTCGCGTTGGCGCGCCGTGACAGCTTGGCCAAGGTGCTTGGTGTTCCAGTAAATGATGATAGCGGCGAGCAGGTTCAGCCCGGCCATTCGGAAGTGCTGGCCTTGGGCTGTTCGATCACGGATTTCACCTTGGCGACCAATGCGCAGGGCGTTTTTTAGCGCATGATGCGCTTCGCCCTTATTCAGGCCGATTTGGGCACGGCGTTGCATGTCGGCATCCAGTAGCCAATCGATGATGAACAGCGTCCGTTCAATCCGGCCGATTTCGCGCAATGCGACCGCAAGTTCATGCTGTCGGGGATATGCAGCGAATTTTCGCAAGAGTTGGCTTGGCGGCATCGCGCCCGCCACCATGGTGGCCGCTGCGCGTAGGATGTCGGGCCAGTTCGAGCTGATGACAGGTTCCCTGACCTTGCCGCCTATCAAGCCCGTCAGCTCTTTCGGGCAGGATGCCGGATTGAAGAGGTAGAGGCGCTTGGATGGCAGATCCCGGATGCGGGGGATGAACTGAAAGCCCAGAAGGGCGGTGACGGCGAAGACGTGGTCGGTGAAGCCGCCCGTGTCGGCATACTGTTCGCGGATTTTCTGGCCTGCGTCTGTCATCATCAGGCCGTCCAGGATGTAAGGGGCCTCGTTCACTGTGGCCGGGATGGTCTGGGTGGCGAAAGGGCCGAACTGATCGGAGACATGGGTATAGGCCTTCAGACCGGGTTCATGGCCGTATTTGGCGTTGATCAGATTCATCGCTTCGCCCTGGCGCGTGGTGGGGAAGAATTGCCCGTCGCTCGAAGCGGTCTGCCCTGCGCCCCAAAACCGGGCCATCGGCAAGGCAGATTGACCTTCGATCACCATGGCCAAGGCGCGTGCCATCGCCTCGCTTTCCACATGCCAGCGCGACAAGCGTGAGAGCTGGAAATAATCATGGGTGTTCGTGGCCCCAGCCATTTTGCTGAGGCCAAGGTTCAGCCCTTCAGCCAGCAGCACGTTCAACATGCCGACCCTGTCTTTGCATGGAACGCCGGTGCGCAGATGGGTGAAGGCCTCGGTAAAGCCGATCTCGTCATCCACTTCGAGCAGCAGGTCGGTGATCCTGATCTCTGGCAGGCGTTTGTAAAGATCGAGCACCATGGCGTCCGCCTCTTCGGGAACATCGGCAGTTAAGCGGTCGATCTTGAGCACACCATCTTCGATTGAGCCTCCCGGAATGGCACCCGCCCTGGCGGCGCGGGCCAGTCGCTGCAAGCCATCAGCCAAACGAGATTTTCGATCCGCGAGCCAGAGTTCCGGTTCAAACGGCATGGCCAGTTTTGGCGTGGCCCTGGCAACTTCTGTCGGAACCAGCGCGTCCTTGAGATCGCCATACCGACGGGAATGTGTGAGCCAGATGTCGCCGGCACGGAATGCGTCGCGCAGGTGGCACAGGACCGCCACCTCCCAAAGCCGGTTCCCATCGTCGTGATTCAAGTGTCGATGCCATTTCGAAGCCCGGCGCAGAAAGGTCAGTGGCCGGGTAGTCGTCGTTTCCGTACCCGCGACGATGTCGGCGGCGGCAAGCAACGGTTCGGCCACCGGCGCCGCCTGAATATCGAGCGCCCGCAGCATGCGCGGCGCATAGCGTCGGAAGCGATGATACCCGTGAACAACATGTGCCAGTGGATCAGCCGCCAATGTGTCGGTCAGTTGGGCGGCGGCGGAAACAAGCCCCCTCAGCGATGACCAGCCTCCGGCGTTTTGAATGGCCTCGATCAGGGAGACCTGATCTTCATGTGCTTCCAGCAGAGCTGATCCAAAATTTGAGAAGCCCTGCAAGGTGTCTTTCAAAGCAGCCTTGGCGTCATCTGCCCGAGCATCGCATACGCGTTTTGCCTCGCGCCACGTCTTCCCCACAATCCGGTCATGGCTTTCGACCACGGCATCGGCAATGGCACTGCTCCATTCCAGAGCGCAGACCGCGAGGATGGCAAGGCGGCGGTCGCCGGAGATATCCCGCAGATCTCCGGCGAAGTAACGTTCACCTTGCCGTCGGAGGCGCGCGATACGGTGGGGCGGCACACCCGACAGGACGGTTCGGTCCACGGCCATGGTCTGCAAGAATTCCAACCGGTCGAGCAGCCGGTTCATTTCGGCCGAGTTCTGGCCCACCTCAAACTGGCGCAGCCAGACAAAGCGGGTGACAGAACCGTCCGCCATTTCCGTCAGCAAGGCGTCAAGTCGGCTGCACATCTCATCATCCAGCCGGTCGGCAATCCGAGCGTCGATCCGTCGCTCTGCAGCAACGAGTGCATCCGCGCAAAGGCGTTCGATAACCGTGATCCCCGGGAGAATGGTCTGGGTCGCCCGGCATTGTTCCACGAAACGCCGCGCCAAGTCCTCGTTCGACCGGGCAGTTTCGGCTGTTCTCTCAAGCCAGACCTTCAGGTCTCTCGACCCTCGGCCAGTGAACATCTTGTAGCTATAGAGACCCCGCAGGGCCGCCAGATGTTCATGACGCGTTTCTTCGCGGCTTGCATATCCAGCCAGATCGTCTGACTTCAGCCCAAGCTGCGCAGCCAGGAAGCGCGTGATCTCCATTGGAATGACCTCGCCCGGGGTCAACAAACGACCGGGATAGCGCAATGCGCAAAGCTGGAGAGCAAACCCAAAACGATTGTGGGGGCGGCGGCGGGCGCGGATGATTTCCAGATCGTCGTCCGCAAGGGTGTAGTGGCGCAACATCGCCGTTTCATCGGTCGGAAGATCAAAAAGTACTGAGCGCTGACGCTCGGTGAGGATAGTACGATGCGCCATGTTTCTTTTGCTTTCCGCTTATGGTTTGCGTATTGATGATTAAGATACTGAATAAGGAATAGTTCGGATGACTGAAAGCGCGTCGTTTTCCAGATCGTCTCAAACGAACGTTTGTGAAACATGCTGATCGGCTATGCACGTGTTTCGAAAGCTGACGGCAGTCAGTCCCTTGACTTGCAACGGGATGCCTTGACCGCAGCGGGCGTTGAAGACGAACAGATTTACTCGGACCTGGCGTCCGGCAAGAAGGATGACCGATCTGGTCTGGAGGCTTGCCTCAAGGCATTGCGTGAAGGCGATGTTCTGGTTGTGTGGAAACTCGACCGATTGGGCCGCAGCCTGCATCACCTGGTCAAGACTGTCAGCATGCTGTCCGAGCGCGGCGTTGGCCTCAAAGTGCTCACCGGGCAAGGCGCGCAGATCGATACCACGACTGCGGCTGGTCGCCTTTCATTTGGTATCTTTGCGGCTCTGGCCGAATTTGAAAGCGAGTTGATCCGCGAACGCACAATGGCCGGGCTCCAAGCCGCCCGCGCCCGTGGCAGGAAAGGTGGCAGGAAGTTTGCGCTGACAAAGACGCAGGTCCGCATGGCCCAAGCTGCCATGGCCAGCCGCGACACATCGGTTTCAGAGCTCTGCAAAGATCTCGGGGTGAAACCAGTCACGCTCTACAGATATGTCGATCCGAACGGCAATCTACGCGATTACGGGAAACGAGTTCTCAGCGCTTAGCGTAGGATCCTGCACTCTCCGGCATCAGACCCCAAGATCGGTTACGCCCGCGTCAGCTCAACAAGTCAGGATCTCGAAATCCAGAAAGCCAAACTGAAGGCGGCAGGCTGTGAAATTGTCCGCGCCGAAACCGGCTCTGGAGCATCCCGTGACGGTCGCACCGAACTGGCAACCGTCCTGGAGTTTTTGCGTGCAGGTGACGAGCTGGTCGTGCATCGCCTCGACCGCCTTGGGCGGTCAACCCGAGACGTTCTGAATCTGGTGCATGAGTTGGATGCGAAGGGCGCGTCGTTGCGTATCCTTGAACCCGAGGTGACGACGGCCGGCGACATGGGGCGCATGGTGATCACTGTCCTCGGCATGGTCGCTGACATGGAGCTGAAGTTCATTCGCGACCGCCAACGCGCAGGGATCAACGCCGCAAAGGGCAAGGGGATCTACAAGGGGCGGCAGAAGAAGGTCGATGACGCTGAAATTCAGAGACTGGCTGCAGCGGGCACATCCAAAGCCCAGATTGCCCGAGACCTGGGGGTTTCGCGCATGACCGTATATAGAGCGCTGGATACAGGAAGTGCCAAAGCGGACGCAGACCCGGATTAGGTCCGCTGGCTGCTATGCGGACAAAGTGAGCTTTCGCTGCGGATGCGCTAATTGCTGCTTACGGAAAGCCGGGCACCGTCGAAAACAGTCTTTTTTTGTGGCTAAGGGTAACTATCAAAGCAGAGATATCTCACGCCGATCAGTGAAATGAGATCATACGCTCACCCCGAACAGCCAGCCTACCCCAGCGGTCACGGCCATTGCAAAGACGCCCCATCCAACGACGCGCAAAACGGCGGGCAGCACAGGTGCCGCGCCCGCTTTTGCGCCAAGCGCTCCGAGCACGACAAGGGCGAGAACTGTCACAATGAGCACTGTTGTTATGATCGCCGAGGGTGGTGCCAGCCATGCCGCGGCGACGGGAACAGCAGCCGCAACCGAAAATGTCAGACCAGAGGCTAATGCCGCCTGAAGGGGGTTTGCTGCATGTATGTCAGAGAGCCCAAGTTCGTCGCGGACATGGGCGGCGAGCGCGTTTTTCTCGGTCAGTTCCCGGGCGACAGCCTCTGCCGTTTCGTCGCTCAACCCGCGTTCCACATAAATCGATTTGAGTTCCTCGAATTCAGCCTCTGGCGTCTCCCGCAGCGCCACCCTTTCGCGTTCGATATCGGCTCGCTCCGTATCGGATTGAGACGACACGGAGACGTATTCCCCGGCGGCCATTGACATCGCTCCCGCAGCCAATCCGGCTGCACCGGCAATCAGCACGGCACGCGGGCTTGGATCAGCCGCTGCAACCCCAACAACTAGAGAGGACACGGAGACAATCCCATCATTCGCTCCCAGGACGGCCGCGCGCAACCAGTTGCTCCGCGTGATGTAGTGGGGGTCGTCCGAATGCGCGCTGAAGTCTGTCATGTTGTTTCTCCGGATGCGTCTGGTGACGCGGCATTGGTTGCTTTGCCGTCGTGCGCTGCCCCTGCTGAGCCGAGGTGTTGATTGTAAGCCAGCAACTCTTCGATGAGCAGGCTGATGAACTGCGCGCGCCCGTCCGTCCCGGACTTGGCGTAGATGCTTGTGGCCTGCGCCCTGACTGTGCCCGCTGCAGTCTTGCGCACCTGTGCGATGGTGTCATTGTCCAGCCCCTTCAGAATCATGATGGCGACATCGCGTTCCGCCTTAGTCAGTCCCCATTCGTCAAAGAACGTTTCAATGATGTCCGCCAGGTGGCCCTGGGCAATGTCGAGGCCGGTTTGCATGTCGGACATGCGTGAGAGTAACCCTCTTAGTTCGATCATAAGGAAAACGACTCCGGCAACTAGCGCTGCGGCGACAACGGACTCCAGAAGCAGATGGGGATTATCCAGATGCCCGTCTTCGCGAAAATCCTCGATCACGTCTCCAATGAAGAACAGCGCGCACATGGCCTGCAAAAGGATAAGGCCCGCAAGAACAGTTGCGCGCCTTTCCTTTGTCTTTGCGGGCAAAATCCGGAGCTTCATTCAACCTCTCGTCCGTAGGGAATTGCTTTTTTTCCGTTTATCATGGCACGGACCAGATTGACACCGGAGCGCCAGGTATCGAACGCCACCCCGGCAACATGCAACGCAATGGAAAATATCAGCCAACCGAAGATGACCTCATGGGCTTCCTCGACCCAATCGACCCCAAAGAACGTGATCGTCGTCATCATGTAGCCGGTGATGCCAATGGCAATCACGCTGACCCAGATATTGTAGACCATTAGCGCCCCAAGCGGGTTGTGTGACAGGTGGACTGCCTTATCTCCCGACAGCATGGCGCGCAGATGGTGAACTGCGCGGGCAGGACTAGGCGGGAAGGCCGAGAAGCGGGCGTGCTTTGGTCCTATCAATGCCCAGACCAGACGAATGCCAACCAGGCCAAGAGCGACATAGCCGATCCATTCGTGCGTCTGGCTTTCCTCCTCGACAAACGTTCCGTTCAACAGGATCGTCAGCGCGAGAGACCAATGGATCAACCGCACAAGCGGGTCCCAGACGGCAACCTCACGGGCGCTTGCGCGCCCGCTGGTCTGCTGTGCGACGGCGGTCATGGCTTCAGCCCTTGAGTTCGAGCTTGGTGACAGCGCCGGTCTGCGGGTTGACATAGACCTCACCCATTTGGCCGTCGCGCACGAAATAGACCTCGATCTTGCCGTCTTCCATTTCTGCCTTGCGGACCTCGTAACCCATCGCGGTCAGCGAGGCCTGGACCTCTTCCCTCGTTGTGCCGAGAATGCTGTCCATCGAGACATCTTCTGCAAGGGCGGGGGTGGCGAGCGCCATCATGGCGATCAGAGCGAGTTTACGCATGTGTCTGTTCCTTCGGGTTGGGCACCGAAATCGTGGTGCAATAGGGCGGCAGCCCACTGCTGTCGCTGGTCGGCATTTGAGGCTAAGGCGATGAAAGCACCATTGCCGCAAGGCTTATGAAACCTCTTTTAAGCACGTGCTTAGAGCGGATTTGTGCCGAGCATGTTGTTGGCCACTTAGCCGAGTGTCCCGACCGGAACATATCTTTCTAGATCGGTCGTTTTTTGGCACGAGGTATCCAGTGAGTGTGATCATTGGTAAACAATGTGCCACAAACCCTTGGCAAAACCACCTTTGATTGTGTCAGGTATTTTGCGTGCCTCTCGAGAGCAGACATTCGTGCGCATCGCAGCATCGGTCAACATGGGCTCCCTCAAGCCGTTCGCTGCGATCTGCGCGAACGGCTGCTTCGACGCTGCGGCCGTTCACTGAACCGTCTGTGACAGGCTGCTGAACTTATTTGTGAAAAACGACAAAAGGCTTGTCGGCAAGCGACTGACTGCCGCAAAAAGGGTCGTTTTTGCGGCAAAATGGACTGGTCATAAACCTGTCAGAACCGCGCCAGTTCTGCCGATAGTTTTTGGCCGCGCTAAGTCGCTGATCCTTCCTGCGAGGGGCAGGGGGGCAGAATCCACCGTATTTGGCATGAAAGTTGTGGCAGTGGGACCAGCACCAGCCGGTCGCGCTTCATCATCGACAGCCGATGGCAAACACTTTCGATTGTATCAGTGTGATCCACGACAGTCAGTCGAAGGGCGGATGGTCATTCCTACGCCGAGAGTGGGTGACGCAGGAAATGCTCGTCCATAGCCTTTCCCAACACTTTCAGCCTCGCATCTCGCGCAAGCTGGCGCACATCGGACCCGTCCTTCCATGAAATAGGCCTTTTTGTCCGTTTGAGCTTCTCGACTTCGAGAAAGGTAATTGCGTCCGGTTCAAACGTACCCGTTGTCCAAATCATGTACTCCTGATGACGCTCGCTCAGATGCGGCATTCTAGAAAGATGGCTCTGGAAGACCGGAAGCTTCTTTAGCCAGTGCTCAACCTCGGACAGCGCAACGGTGCCTCCTGGCGCTCTGCCCTTGCATTCGATGAGCCTGATCCTGTCCTCGGTTACACATTGAACGTCGATGTCCGCGCTTTCTCCTGTTTTGGCATGTTTGGCGCTGATGCCCATTTCCAAGCCTCCACCAAACGTCTTCTTTGCTAAGTGCACGACGATTAACTCGAACAGGATGCCGCGCATGTTTCCGGCTGCCCCCTCAATCTCCGACAGACTGTCGAGCAGAGTGTAGAGTTTCTCAGGGTTGTTGATGGCAATGCCAGCGGCATTCTTGAGAGTGGCGGTCAGCGCCATGATTGCAGCGCCAACCTTGTTTCCAAAGAGGTTCGAAGGCGTGCCGGGTATGATCCCTGCCTTATGGCACAGGGTGAGGGCTTCGCCTGTAAAGCTCTCTGCCATCAACAAGGGGAGGATGTCGCCGCTGCGTGAGGTCTGTCTGTAGAGTACAGCCTTTCGGAGGAAGTACCGTACAGCCTCAGCGTCCATCCTGATGTCACTGAACACGTCGGCAACGAAGAATCCGTTCTGCGATTTGGGGCCGCGCAGGGGCATGAGGTAGCTTGGCCCCGTCAAATCCCACTTGAATTGACCGACCATGCGCGGATGGTCTTCACCCCGTATCGCGATCTTATCGTAGCTGGCAAAGCCGTTCTTGCGAACCCATTCGCGCAATCCATCGAGGATGACCCCTTCAACCAGAGACCGGGTACGAATGACAGAGGACGGTTCCGGATGTGCTACTGCATATTCGTTCGCGACATAGCAGGGGCCAAGTTCAGCCAGGTCCTGGACGGCAATAACACCCAGATCAACCAGCATCTTCGCAACGCTTTCCGTTGGAATCTGGCGCTTCAGCGCTACAGGCGCGCCGCTGATGACGGCAAACTCATCCTGGGGGACGATGCCTCCTCGTGCCATGAACGCGTCGATGGCGAGACCGTAGATCGAGCCGGTCGCACGCAGGTCACGCTGCAAGTTGGACCAGTAGCGTTCCGTGTTGCGTTGTTCTTCGAGATAGAAGAAACCTTCACGCTTCGGCAGGAGAAATAGAGGGTATTTTCGGATGGGTGGTCGGGCTCGCGCTAAGCGTTGCCGTGCCGCTTCTGCCTTGATGCCAGTCTTTGAGGCCAGCTTTTCCGCTAGTGCCGCCGCTCTGGTCGGACCGTCCTGTTTGAGTAGCGCTTCGATCTCAGACATAAAGTGTCACACTGCTTAATTTATTAATATTACATCCTTGCACTGGGCGGCTTTTTTTGAAAGGAAGTTTTACCTAAATTAATCAATGTGTTGCAGTCTGATGAAATGCATTACGTGTCACTGTACCCCCCTTTTGCTGGTCACAAACTGTCTGGCTGGCTCCTCCCTCGTCCAGAGCAGAGGCCACCGTATTTGACTTGAACAGGGATCTTTCAGATAGCAGCAGCGATCTGTTGCATGTGGCCAAGGATTTCTTCGATGCGGGGATTCCCGATGGGTTGGCGGTGCTTCGACTTCAGATAGACACCAGGAGTATGGATAGCGTTTTGAGCGCGGTGTAGGCCAGTCCCGTGCAATGCCCCTTGGGAAACCGCTCTTTGAAGGGCCACCTTTGATCTTTCGCTGTCATGAGCAATATGGTTTCGAAGGGCAATCCAAAGATTGATGATAGCCATCTGTTGCCCGGTAAGGGCCGTTATGCCCGCCATGTTGGCTGTGGTGACCCATCGCTTCGCGCCTTTCTTCAGAACTTGGGCATTGCTGAACGTGATGTTGTTCCCATCGTTGTCGATGAGCGAGATGATCGTCGCTCGATCAATGCTGGTTGGAGCCGTGTACGAGGCATATCGGTTCAAGATTTGCTTTTGCTTGTCCGTTAAGTCTTGGTTGAGAGCGTGTTTCAGGTGAATAGCAAACTGGCTGGGATCACGGTTGATGTAGGCCACGATCAAGTCGCTCAAAAAGCTCTCCCACAACGTGGCGGCCGAAATCATCGTCGACGCACTCAAGCGAGTAACATCTGCAGCGGAATGCAATGAAGCTTTGACGGTGTGGTAGAATGCAATCGCTTCCGTCAGTTGCGCATCGAAGGAAGCGCGTACACGAGCGGGGTCCATTGTGCGCAAACTTTCTCTCCCTATGAATTCTAAAAAAGTTACCAGCTTGTGCCGATACGGATTGTGCCTACACTCTGCAGGCCATGGATGATGCAAATTTTTTCAAGCTTCGCAAATCAGGAAAGACCTATATTTCCAGGGTCTTCAAGTTCGATGAAAGGCACGTAGAGCGCTTCCGGCATGTACGAATGGTCATAGAAGGATCGGACAGTCTTCATTTCGGAGAAATTGAAGGCGCGATGTGTTTGCGACTGACGGGAGAAAAGCGAAAGACGCAGGTTACGGCTTTGGTGTCGCAGGATGATCAGCAGGTGCGACGAGTATCGTTGCAGACCTATCAGTCTCGGAAAAATGACTGGATACAGGGCTACGAGGAAAATGAGTTTACCTTCCGTGGGGACGAACTCAAACGGCTTTTGGCCTTCCTTCACCAAATCAATTTCGTGGACCTCTCCAACGAGGAAAACTTCCAAATCGAGGACATCTCTCAAGGAGAAGGCCCAAAGGCCATTATTGACGCGTCTGAGCGCGGTGTTGTCGAGCAAGTACGACAGATGGATACTGGACAGCGAGAAACCATTCTGGAAGCACTACGCGGCTCTCTGACATCAGATGAAATTAATCTACTGCTCGGACGTCGACAGGGTCTGCAAGTGTTCACGGATCGCCTAAAAGCTGGTGATTGGGCGGAGACAGATTGGCAGAATTTTTTCGAGCGCGAACAGTGGGTTTTTGGATATGGACTCGATTACCGTATCATGCGCCAATTCGGGCGCGAGATGGTAGTTGGAAGCGGTGGCGGGACTGATAACCGGAACAAGCCGATTGTTGATTTCCTCGGTACGTTCACAGACTACACGGTCCTTGTCGAGATTAAGCGACCCGATACCAAGATTTTCAAACCGTCGAAGGGAGGCCGGGCCGGGACATGGGAATTCAGTACAGAATTCACAAGCGCGGTATCACAGATCATCCAACAGAAGGCGGAGTGGTTGTCATTTGCTCAGAGCGGTGACCACTGGAACAAGGACGGAGACAAGCTTGCGGCTCGGACACGAAATGCCAAATCGGTGCTAGTCATTGGCTCCCGGAAGGAATTTGCCGAAGATGAACGAGGGGCACAGATCATGCGCGACACATTCGAGCTGTTTCGGCGCGAATGCCGTACCATCGACATCCTGACATTTGACGAACTGCACGATAGAGCGGCGTTCATACTGCGTAGCGATTGACTAAGTGACGTCTGAAGCCGTCTCTTCTCCAAGGACTCACAACCGTGGTGCATCCGCCCCTTTAGGGGCGTCCGCGCGAAGCGCCGGGCCTGTCGGCGGGTAGCCTTTTGGTTGCCCGCCAACAGGTCACCCTGAAACCGCCCACCACCAAGATCAGACCGAAACACAAAAAGGCCCCCGCCTGCTGACGGGGGCCTCGATTGTTCGGCGGCGCGGGCTGTTACTCGGCGGCCATCCGGTCGGCCTGCGCGGTGCGGGTCATGATGTAATCCACGGCCTTCTGGGCCTCGGACGCGGCGCGGAATATCGCGCGGCTGTCTTCCTTCATCGCCTCAAGCCATCCTTCGACATAGGCCGCGCTCTGGTCGAATTCGGGCTCTACCCCGATCTGCGCGCAAAGCATGCAGTTGCCGATTTCCGCGACCAGCTCCTCGAACGCGTAGGCCTTGCGGTCATTGAACCGGCCCAAGCGGTCAAGCCGCTTTGTCGCCCCTGTCCAGTGGGTCAGCTCATGCGCCAAGGTGCCGTAATATCCTGCGGCCCTGTGAAAGGTCGCGATCGGCGGCATGTGGATGCGGTCGGTCTTGATGTTGTAATAGGCGCGCGGCTCCTCGGTCACGTCGATCTGCGCGCCAGTCACGGCAAAGAACGCCTCCAGCTCGGGATCGGCCACGGTACCAAGATCACGGGGCGGGTCGGGCAGGATATAGAATTCAGCGGGTAGGCCCTCGATCTGATCGGCATTGAACACGCGGTAGGCCTTGGCATAGGGGATCTGGCGCTCCTCGCCGTTTTCGTCCTCGCGCTCGACCGTGCCGTATTTCACCACTGTTGCGGATTTCTCGCCCTTGCGGACATGACCCCCAAGCTGCTTGGCCTGATTGAACGTCATCCAGCGAGCTGAGCTGTAATCCTTGGCCATCGCCGTGGCCCAAAGCATCAGGATGTTGATGCCCCGATAGGCTTCGCCGTTGAACCGTTCCGGCAAGCTGACCGATACCCCGCCACCGGTCCACGGCTTACGCCAGGGCGGCGTTCCAGCCTCGATCTGCGCGATGATCTGATTTGTAACATGGGAATAAACGTCAAACTTCTCTGCGGTCATTTGTGACCCTCCTTTGAGTGACGCGGGCCGGGTCTCTTTCCCTTTCCGCCGATGGGCGGGCCTTCCTGTTCTGATCTTTGGAATGCCCATGCATTCCGAAGGGCAGAGCAGGTAAGGGCAAAGCCCGTCCTGCGGCCTGGCGGGGCCGTGACAACCGGGTGGAGGGCGTGAATTTGGGAGGGAACCGCGTGCCTGCGCGTGGGAGGAACCGGAATTCTCGACCGGAACCGACGCCGCAGGCGGCGCTTGCCGGTTTTCTCGGACCTGACAGGATGGCAGGCGGATCAACAGGATTTGGAACCTGTCAGGGCCGGGGTGAGTGGGTGTCAGCCCGTCGAACCCCTGCCCTGTCTATCGCTCAAAGCGAGACCGGCGTGCGCCGGGATCACTGAACTCTATCGAGCCATATCTACTCGATAATATACGATTGATGCCTTTGTTAGATTCAGGCACAAGACGACCATCATTGTTTCTGTTGGTATGCGCGATGAACCAGACGATTGACCTCGAACTAAACGTCACCACCGAACAAGGCCTTCGGGCACTTGCTGAGGAGGGACACACGGTCGAAGTGCTGTGCAAAGCCGATCCTGAACGCAAGGGACCAAGCTGGTACGGCCTGTGGATCATGCGGACGGTTGGGAGTGATGGGCAGGAGAAAATCCTTGTCACTGCCAGAACGCGCGTGACGCAGAATGCGATCAGGGTGCGCGAATTCAAGACGGCAACCGGCGTGATTTCATTCCTTGTTGGTGTCGGGTTCTCTCAGGCGAGCATTCCCATGAAGAATGGGGAAACGACCTCTCATCGCCTCGTCAGTGACTGAGACCTGGATCACGGTCGATGTCCCTATCCTTCTCGACCTCCTGATCCTTCTCCTGGTCGCGCTCGTCCTCAATTTCTAGCCGCTCGCGCGGTTTGTTCATCACATCCTTCAGCCGCTCGTTGACGGACGGCTTGCGCGCCTCGCGGCTTGTGTCTTCGCCTAGATCATACTCGCTGTGACCGTCCAGCTTGTGAACCGCCGCCTGGCCGTCGCGCCCGGCGTCCTTCTCCATGATCTCCTTCAGCCGCTCTCGCGCGTAATTGCGGCCTTCCGGCTTTTGCGTGTCGTCTTGGTCCCGTGACCGGCCCACGACCTGCGACAACCGCTCCCGGAAATCCCCCGGATTGCGTTCACCGCGTTCTTTCGAGGTCGAGGCCCGGAGTGCCGCCAGACCGGCAGAAATGCGGCCTTGCCCGGCCTCGCGCTCGATACCGTAGGTCTCCCGCGCGATATCCAGCCGCTCACGCATTTCGCGGAAGGCGGCGCGGGCTTGGCGAGCGGCATGGACAACCGCGCCGCGCTCGGTGACCGGGACGTATTCCCGGCCCTGACGCTCGGCCATCGCCTTCGCCCGCCGCTCCATGGAATTGGCCGCTGGCCCCAGCTTCAGCTCGGGGTCGCGGTCCAGCTCCTCGGCCGTCAGCTTGTCGCCTCGATCCAGCGCCGTCTCGCGCTGCTTCTCAAGCGACCGGTGATCGACGCGCTCGACCTCACCGACACGCTCCAGCGCGCGGTTCTGCAACTCGGCCCAGAGACCGCGCATCTGCTCGATCTCGACGCCGCCAGTCTTCGCGGAATCGAGCACGCGCGTCTTGGCAGTAAAGCCCCCGGCTTCCAGCTTCCGGGTGGAGGTCAGAACATGAGCGTGATGGTTACGCTGATCGCCTTCGCGGTGGGGCGCATGGATCGCCACATCGGCGGCCACGCCATAGCGGCTGACCAGTTCCTCGGCGAACTGACGGGTGATCTGCGACCGGTCCTCGGCGCTGATCTCGGAGGGCAGGGCCAGCTCCCATTCGCGGGCGGTGACGGAGTTACGGCGGGTCTCGCTGGCCTCGACCTCGTTCCAGAGGCGGGACCGGTCCGAGGCCCAGTCCGGGGCGTCCTTCGGGGTCAGGATGAAGGTCTCCTCGATGCCCTGCTTGCGGGTGTAATCGTGGACACGGCCTTCGCGCTGGCACTCGATGCGCTCCCCGACACGGTAGGCCGCGGCTGCCGTGGCGGAGCGCCCGGCGCTGCGTTTGATCGTCTTCACGGAGAGGTGGTAGCTGGCCATGCGCCCTCCCCTCGCCTGTGATGCAAACGCGCCCACGCGCCGGAGCTGATCCGTGCCGATGCCCTGACATTGGGCACCGGATCAGCCGTCTTTTCTTCGTAGGATCGCGCCCGGAACCGGCGCGGTCTGAGGGGAAAAGACAGCCCGCTTGAGGCGAGCCAACGGCTCGCCAAGGCGCGGGCTTGCCAGTGATCTGTCCCCAAATCCCCAGCCTCATGGGGGGCGGGATATGGGGGTAGATCACTGGCGGTTTGCCGGGGGCAAACCCGGTTCGTGTCGGCACCGTCAGGTCCGACGACACGAACCTCCCGCAAGGGAGACGCCAGCAGCAGACCGGCCCCCTCCGTGGGGCATCGGGCGAGACGCTGGCGCGACCTTGCGGGACGCGATCCAACCGCTGAGGTTGGGCTGGGATGGTTTGGAAGGGGCGGCACGCCCTTCCATGTCGATACGGTACGGATCGAAGGGGATGACCATCGGTCGGGGCGTGGCCCCAGAGAGATCGCACGCAAAGCTCGGAACCGCAGGTGAAGAGTTTGCATAAGTGCGCCCTTGTCCTTTACAGGCCTACGGGTAAGCGCTATCGCTCGATCTGACAAGACCAACCTGTCCACCTGCTCTTTTCAAAGATGGAGACGCGCATTGGCAGAGACCGAACTCGAACGGGCCGAAAAACGATACGCCCAGGCCAAGGCCCGTCTTCAGGCGCTGAAGAACCGGGAAGCCACCAGACAGCGCAAGCTCGACACGCGGCGCAAGGTGATCCTGGGCGGCGCGCTCATGGACTTGGCGGAACGCGATTCCGGGGCTGCCGCGATGCTCGACCGGCTGATCCGCAACCTGCCCCGTGAACAGGACCGCAAAGCATTCGCGGACTGGGGGGCGCCCACCGGGTCGGCCTCCCCTGCCCCGTCCAGCTCTGATCCGGAAACGCCGTCCTGATGCGGGGCGTGATGCGCGTCTTCGGAGGGCTGTTCCGGTTCTTCGGTCGTTTGATCTTCACGCCCATCCTGTTGGGCTGGATGATCGGCGCTGTCCTGTTCGGCGCGATGATCGGGGCGCTCGTGGCCACGCCCTTCGTCTTCGCCTTCTTTGACCAGCCGCCCGGTGAAAGCGCGGCGCAGTGGCTGGTCTTCGGTCCGTTCATTTTTGTCGGGGGCATCTTCGGGTTCCAATACTGGCGCATGGCCTCCGGGGCCGATGCCTTCTTCGGGCTGATCGGCGACAGCCACGGCTCCGCCCGGTTCGCCAACCGCAAGGAGCTGAAGAAGCTCCAGCGGGAAGACGGCCTTCTGATCGGGCGCAATCCGCACACCGGGCGGCTGCTGCGCTATGACGGTCCCGCCCATCTGATCACCCTCGCCCCGACGCGGGCCGGGAAAGGCGTCGGCACTGTGATCCCAAACCTGCTGGCGGCGGAACGCTCGGTTCTGGTCATCGACCCCAAGGGTGAGAATGCCCGGATCGCCGGGGAAGCCCGGCGGCGGTTCGGAACGGTCCATGTCCTCGATCCGTTTGAGGTCTCCGGGATGCCCTCTGCCGCCTACAACCCACTCGACCGGCTAACACCGGACAGCCTCGATCTGGGCGAGGATGCCGCCTCCCTGACAGAAGCCCTGGTCATGGACCCGCCGGGACAGGTGACGGAAGCGCATTGGAACGAGGAGGCCAAGGCCATCCTCGGCGGGCTGATCATGTTCTGTGTTTGCCACGAGGATCGCGACCGCCGGTCTCTTGCCACCGTCCGGGAATATCTCACCCTGCCCCCGGAAAAGTTCCGCGCGCTGCTGGAGCTGATGCAGGACAGTGATGCGGCGAGCGGGCTGATTGCCCGCGCCGCCAACCGCTTCCTCGGCAAGGCGGATCGCGAAGCGGCTTCGGTGCTATCCAACGCACAGCGTCACACCCATTTTCTCGACAGCCCGCGCATTGCCAAAGTGCTATCGCGGTCGGATTTCCACTTCTCCGATCTGCGCCACCGGGTCACCTCGGTGTTTCTGGTGCTGCCCCCGAACCGCATGGACGCCTACAGCCGCTGGCTGCGCCTTCTGGTCTCTCAGGCCCTTCAGGACATCGCACGGGACGCTGAGCGGCCTCAGAGCGCGTCAGAGGGCCGTTCTGAGCGCCTCAAGGCCCCTGCCCTCTTCCTGCTCGATGAATTCGCCGCCCTGGGCCGTTTGGAGGCCGTAGAACGCGCCATGGGGCTGATGGCGGGCTATGGGCTTCAGCTCTGGCCGATCCTGCAGGACATGAGCCAGCTCAAGGACCTCTATGGCGAACGGGCTGGCACCTTCATTGCTAATGCCGGGGTGCAACAGGTCTTCGGGGTGAATGACTTCGAGACGGCCAAGTGGCTGAGCCAGATGATGGGCCAGGAAACTGCCGGGTTCCAGACTGACAGCTTCAAGCCCGGTGATGGCCCCAGCTTCAGCAACAACCTCACGGGCCGCGATCTGCTCACTCCAGATGAAATCATGCAGCTCCGCCCGGAAAACCAGCTCCTGCGCGTGCAGGGGCACGCCACCGCCGTCGCGCAGAAGCTGCGCTACTACGCCGATCCCGAGTTCAAGGGACTGTTTGTCCCACAGGACCAGTAATCCGAAGGACGCCACTCGATGCCAGACCAACCCGACCTCCCTGCCCTCTCCGACGATGATCTGCGCGAAACACTCGATCTCATGGCAACGGCTGTCGCCAGCATGTCCGACAGGATTGACGATCTGACCGCCGTGGCGGACAAGCAGATCAAGGTTGCCACAGAAGCGCGGATCGCTGCCTTCGCTGCACGGGACCAAACCAATCCGAAAAAATACGGGGATCTTCTGGGCCAGACCCTCGACAGCCACCTGGGCGCAACGGCAGACGCAATGACCGAGATTGTCCGACGCCTTGGCGTCCAGACGGACAAGACCATCGGGGTCTTGGCCAGATCGGAAGATGACAGGTCCAAAGCCTATCGAGATGTGTTCGAACGGGAACAGAAAGCGGATCGTCTCAAAAGCCGCCTGCCTTGGTTTGGACTGGGTGCATTGGTTCTGGCCCTGGTGCTGACGGTGACGCTTCCCCGCTTCTTGGCCAGCAACGCTTCCACATGTGCTGTCCTCGGGGCGTCCTGGACCACGACAACCACGGGTGTCGATGCCTGCGTCTTCTATCGAAGGTGAGCGGTTATGTGATGGCGATGATCAGCTCTGACTCGGAAGCTGTGTGTTATATATGTGTTATAGAAGGTGTTACGAGAATCGCTATCTCCGCAACACACTGATTTCATTTCTTGATTCCACCACATTTTAGCCTGCCGGTGTGTAGAGTATCGAAGAAAGGTGGGTAGACTATCGAAGAAAGGTGTGTAGAGTATCGAACAATGCACGCCTCTGGTGGGCAGACTGTCGAATAATGGTGGGTAGATTATCGAATAATGGCACGGCCCCGAAAAAGAACAGCTTTGCTACCGCAGCGGCACACTGAGCCGGACCTGTTTGTCTGTGACATCCTGGATGCCACGCCTAAGAGTGACCGTGCTTCTATGGAACACCCCCTGTTCTCGCTCTCGGTCAAAAAGGACCTGGCCGCATTCGAGTACGAACAAGGCAACGTGAAGGTGAAGATCACGCCAGCGGCTGAGGAAGGCCGCGCAAATGTCTTCGACAGGGATATTCTGATTTATGTTCTGAGCCAACTCATGGCAGCGAAGAACGAAGGTCAGGAGATCGGTCGTCGTGTCCGGATTTCGGCCCATGATCTGCTGAAGGCCACAAACCGCCATACTACCGGACAGGCCTACGCAACGCTTCGACGTGCTCTCACCCGCCTTCAGTTTACGCAGATCGAAACGAACATTCATGACCACGGCATAGGTGAGTGGCGTTCGATTTCATTCATCACCGACGCGCGGATCGTCAAAGAGGACTCCACAGGACGCCTTCTTAGCGTCGAGCTGGAAATGGGTGACTGGCTCGTCAAGGCCATCGAGAACAAGAACGTGCTGACACTCAACAAAGCCTATTTCCAGCTCCGCAAACCCTTGGAACGGCGCTTGTATGAGTTGGCACGAAAGCACTGTGGAAAGCAGGATATCTGGCGGATCGGGTTGGATAAGCTGCAACACAAGACAGGCTCGACCTCTACAGCAAAAGAGTTCAAACGCCTTGTAAAAGCGATCTGCAGGGCGGATGAAGCGCAGTCCCACATGCCCGATTATCGCTTCAGGCTTTTGCATGATGTACTGGAAATTACTCCAAAGCCTGAGTTCTTAGAGATTTACGGCGATAGCCCGTCGTTCGCTTCAGAAGTATTGGTGCGTTTGTCCTCTGACGCTTACGATCAGGCTCGAAAGGCAGCCCCCACATGGGATGTCTACGCGCTTGAGCAGGAATGGCGGATGTGGATGAACGACCCACCACGTCACCCGGATGCCGCTTTTATAGGGTTTTGCCGGAAATGGTATGAGCGCAAGGGCAAGGCTCCATAACACTTAACAGATACCTGATACCTGATATCTGTTAAGTGTTGACAGTTATTGGTTGAGGGTTAAGGGTTACGGAAAAATGGAGGCAGGCCATGACGCAGGTTATCAGCGTAGTGCAAGAAAAGGGCGGCGCGGGAAAAACGACACTTCTGACGGCCATCGCAAGCCTGATGGTTCAGGATGGTGCAAGGGTCGCCGTGATTGACACAGACCCTCAGCGGCACTTGGAATCATGGGCAAAAAAAGAACAGACTGATCTCGACTGGCTATACGAAGAAGATGACGAAAAGCTTCTGCCAACCGTCAAGGCATTGAAGAAGGCTGATCCGCCGTATGACGCAATCTTTGTGGATACAGCAGGCTTCAAGTCGGCGATGGCAATGCACGCCATCGCGGCTGCCAATCTCATCCTGATACCATCGAAGGCCAACGAAGCTGACGCCAAGGGAGCCAAGCGAACCTATTCACATGTTCAAAGTGTTGCTGAGACAATGGAAAAAGAGATTCCGGCCCTGGTCGTGATGATGGACGTGGATACACAAACAAACATCACGCAGGCCATTGTCGATGCTCTCGATACCCAAAATGTGCCTCGGCTGAACGCCATGTGCGCGCATCGGACAGGATTCAAGGAAATGACCTCTACAGGGCAAGCCCCACAGGGATCGGCGCGACGGTCGGCTCAGTCGGTTCTGGCGGATTTGCAGGGCAGGGGCCTAATCAGTTTCTACAGGAGCGGGTCATGGCCAAAGTCAGCGTAAACCTTGACGACGATCTGGACGCAGACGACAGCTCAAAGAAGTTGAAGGCAATGGCGGCACCGTTACCAAGTGTCAGCAGAGCAAAGTCATTTGCTTTGAAGGACGCCCCGCGCGTCCAGTTCTCTTTCACGAATGTGCCAGAACCCATCAAGGAAGCCTTTGCATTCGAGGCGAAGAGGCGCGGGCTTACTAAGAAAGAACTTTTGTATGAATGCCTTAGGGCAGGAGGCATCGACATCCCTACCTCTGCAGAGATCGATGGCCGCAGAAGATAACAGATAACAGATAACAGTTATCAGGCTTTCCGAGAAAATTGGCTTGGAGTTGCCTAGATCAAATTCAATACCGCCTGTCGCGTTCGGGAGTGAACGTGCACCGCGTTGAGATGCTCTGTAAAATAGGTACTCAGGAGAGCCAGGAAGTCTCCATCCACTGGCATTCCGGCAACATCCGCAAAGCGCCTGTAGTTGATGTGTACGGGAAGGCCTTCAACTATATGATCTTCTGAAAGCCCGTTGTCCAAATCATGGGCAAAGAACTGCAGCTCTAATGCCCAGTCACCAATCGGAGCCCGGTCTTCCAACTCTTCCAGCCGGAGTGGTATGACGTTCCGCATGGTGAAAAGGTGATCTTGAACGTATTTCTCCGTTAGTCGACCGCCATGCGCTTCCACAGCGATTATCCGGTTTTCGGTGGCGTGTTTGAGTTCAGCATCACCCAATTTCTTCTGTGAGGTGTTGGTCGTAAAAACGGAGTCTCCAAAGCCTCGGAGACGCCATTGTGCCAAGTCTCCAGCTTCACGGAGCGCGATGCAATCAGTCAGTCTTTGCTCGATGACGCCGCGCGTCCCTGTGTTTCCAGCGGCAACACCAACGAGAAGCCGGTGCCCACCTTCAGCATCGATTGCCGGAAGGGGAGCTGTAAGCACGGTGTTGGTTTGAAGGCTGATGCGCAGCATTCGGTGCAAGAGCGCCCTCAGATATTGCCCTGCAGCACTTCGCGATGGGTCACTCAAACAGTCTAGCTCGGTAAGAATATCGACCAGAGCTCTGGCCGCGTGCCGCTCTTTCTTCTTCTTTGATGCGGCCCAGGCTGAATCAAGCGTGTCGACCGATTTTGCATTATTCAGGAACGGACTCATTCCAACGTCAAGGCCAGCTCGGTTGTATTCCGATGCCAGCCACAGAACCCGCTCGCCACGTGGTTCGAATTCGTAGGCATTTGTAAGCCGATGGTTGAACATCGCCTGTGCCGTTAGCTGGAAATGGAGCATGCACAGATAAGGAGGATGAAGGTCGTCTACAAAAAGTGTCCGAAGTTGGCTTTGCAGGTGGGAGTGTGCGAAATTTTGTGCCCTGACGCCTTTAGTTACGCCATGGGAAAGCGTTCTTCGAACATGATGGCGAGTTGGCTTTTGACGCGGTGCCACTCACGCACAGATCGCTTCCACTCGGCTGAAGTAGCATTGAGCGCCAAGTAGATCAACTTTGCCGCAGCTTCATCGCTCGGGAAGTGGCCGCGGGTTCGCACCGCACGCCGAATTTTCGAGTTCAGGGCTTCTATGGCATTTGTGGTGTAAATCAGTCGGCGCACTTCGGGCGGGTAGTCGAGAAACGGGATCACCTCGTTCCAGGCTCTGCGCCAGCTCGGTGCGATGGCCGGATAGCGCTTGGCCAGATCACTCTCCTCGAACTCGGCCAGCGCAGCCTCTGCTGCTTCGACGTCTAAGGCGGTGTAGACCGCCTTCAGGGCTGTCGCCACGGCCTTTCGGTCCTTGTAGCTGGCAAAGCTCATAGAGTGGCGCAGCAAATGAACGATGCACGTTTGAACCTGGGCTTCCGGGAAAGCCGCCTCAATGGCCTGGGGGAAGCCTTTGAGGCCGTCGACGACGGCAATCAGAATGTCCTGAACGCCCCTGTGGCGTAGATCATTCAGAACCTTTGCCCAGAATTTGGCACCCTCGTTGGCCTGGAACCACAGCCCCAGAACGTCCCGGGTGCCGTCTGGACGGATCGCCAAGGCCACGAAGACCGCCTTGTTCGAGACCGCTCCATCGCTGCGGATGTTGACGCGTATCGCGTCCATGAACACCACGGGATAGCAGGGTTCCAGTGGCCGGCTCTGCCAGGCGGTGACCTCGTCCATCACGGCCTCAGTGATCGCCGATATCAAGCTGGGTGATACCTCAAAGCCGTAAATCTCCTCAATGTGCCCTTGGATCTCACGGGTCGTCATACCGCGTGCATACATGCTGACGATCTTGCGGTCGAACTCGGGAAAGCGACGCTGATACTTGGCGATCAACAGCGGATCAAAGGTGCCGTTGCGGTCGCGCGGAATGTCCAAGATGACTTTCCCACTGTCGGTGGTCACAGTCTTCTGACTGCTACCATTACGGCGATTGGGCGGATGGTTCTGACCCTCCGCGACACCTTCGGCGCGTTCTTCCCCAAGATGTTCCTCCATCTCAGCCGTTAAAGCGCGTTCTGCCAATGCTTTGGTCAACTCAGCAAGAATGCCCTCCTTGCCGAATAGGTCGCCAGATGACCGGCCTTCCATCAGCTGGTCTAATAGTTCTTTGTCGATGCTCATACGTGGGTCTCCTTATAGAGCAGTTACCACGCCAGAGCACAAAATTCAGGACAGTCCCTTGCAGGTCTCTGGAGTAGCCAAACCCTCGGCAGACCTCGGCAACATATGCGATACAGTCATCTAGGTCCAAATCGCCCAGTAGGTCGGCCTCGCCAATAGCATCTTGAGTGAAAAGCGTGCGCACTTCGTCCACGCTGATCGTTTGCGCCAGTCCGCATCTGTCCAAGATGTACCGAGAGGTTGACCAGCTACGCCCGAGATCGATCCCGTCTCGCAGCATCATCGAGTAAATTCTTGAGGCTGTCATCTTGTCACCGGTTGCCATAAGCACCAGGGAATGCGTGTGAGATAGAACTCTGCGCGCTTGCCGATGATCGCATTTCTCATCTGCCATCACTCGCGCATGCATTTCAAAGTACCGAGAAGAGAAAGCTCCCAGAACGTCTTGCGCACCTGGGGGGGTTGAAATCACGCTGGCTTCAAGAGCAAAGGTTTCGGGTATCTGCCCGGGACTGAAGAGCAGGCGCGTCACAAACTCTCTGAATGCCTGCGACGGCTGTCCAGAAAGCTCCCACTCTGCTGTCTCGAGATTGACCCAATCTGCGTGGTCTTCGGCTACACCAAGGTCGTTCAGGATATCTTCAGCACGTTGTGCATACTCCTCACCAGTACCTGAAGCGACCGGTAGGAGGATGGTTCGAATTGCTGCGTCGAGGCTTAGTGTCATGCTGTCACCTTGAACAGTTCGATGGGGTCGATCTCAAGGCCAGCTGCGATTTTCTCGACGGTCGTCAGTGTGGGGTTTCTGACGAGACGTTCACAACCGCTTACGAATGTTCTGTCAATGCCAGCACGATGGGCGAGCTCCTCTTGCGAGAGGCCACGTTCTTTGCGCAAGCGCGTCAAATTCTCGGCGAAGCGTCGCACAAGCTGGGTTCGTCCCAACAAAGGTACGTAAAGTCCCACAGGGTTTTCTGAACTGGTTTGTTCTTTCTGGTATTTTTGGGCTTTTCGTCCTCCCGTTTTCACGGCGTTTCTACGCAGCCTTTTTCGG
>Ga0181375_1000072_pt1 | contig 47761 bp, 46 predicted proteins | sample LowvirmetaG_FD_130090 | JGI IMG/M metagenome (GOLD analysis project Ga0181375, IMG submission 130090) | Marine viral communities from the Subarctic Pacific Ocean - Lowphox_11 viral metaG | ecosystem: Environmental > Aquatic > Marine > Oceanic | place: Subarctic Pacific Ocean | collected 2015-12-09 | reverse complement strand
GTAGTGTGTTGGCAGCCCTCTCCCCGGTGGTTTCCACCAGCATAACGCCGGGGGGCCGCATTGCGTCTTTTTATAATCCTAGCGCAAGCGCTATTAGGGGCACCACAGCAGGAGCAGCCTTACTCTCTTCAGGGCGCGGAGGGCTAAGTGCTTTATCTTCACAAGGACTTGGTCGCAACATAGTACATGCTGGGCTTTCGTCGATAGCAGACTCGATACGAGCGCCATCTGAAGGTGGCGGCAGTATGCTTGGTAAAGTTGCGGATCAGTTACCTCGCGTTCCCACCATAACTTACCCGGACTATGCCCCGGTAAGATCAGGGGTTCCGGGACAGGCTGGTTTTGAACGGACTTCAAATATTGGTGTGCCGTCGGAATACGGCTATGTACCGACCGGACTAACCCCAGAGACTGCGCTTCCTTATGGTTCTGGACTTGATCCGTATGCCCCGACAGAGGGGCCGAATTTTGATGTATCGCCGTATTTTCAGGGTCCAAAGTTATTTCATAGGGGCGGTGGTGTAGTGAACGTGGACTCTGGTGCACGGCCCACGGATCAGGAAAGTTTTTACAAAACGTACGAATCGGGATCGCAGCAGTATTCAGACAATCTTGGCGAAGGAATGGGAATTACTTATGATCGTGTAGAAGGCACCGATATTCCGCCACAAAGTCGTCTTCAGGTTTTTGAAACCCCGCCTATGGGCGTTGGGTCGTTAAACGGCACGGCGCGGGACATGACCCGTTATGCGTATGGCGGGGGTGTGGGTTCGTTGAACGACACGGCACGGGCCATGACTTATGCGGGGGGCGGTATGGTAGGGCAGCCCTTTAAGGTAAAAATAAAAAACCAATCCATTTTCGGGGAGTTCATGGGTTATACCAAGACGGGCAAAGTAAGGGTTTTGGACGAGGACGGCGTGGAAAGGCTTTACCCGAAAAGCCAAGTTAAAAGGGAGTATAGCGACGAACCGTTACCTGTAGAAGGGGATTTTAGGGCAAACCTAGAGGGGATCCCAGAAACCGTGGACCGTTATTCAAGACCGGATGCTAGAGAAGAGAGGCAATTTGACGACTGGCAGGATAATAGAGGAAATGATCGCGTTGGTGGGAGCGGCCTATACCCAACAGCCAATCTAACGGATCTGCGTATTAACGATGGCTGGGGGGCGAGCGGTAGGGTTGGGGTTGGTTTTGGTAGACGTGGTGCTAATACAATTGACGTTGGGGCAAATATAGATCGCACCGGAGTTACTTTTAGTGATTTGAAGGCGAGGCTTGGATTGGGGGACGTGTCGTCCGACCTGAGTCTTTTAGGACCTTTATTAGACCCCTACCGTTTCGAGGGGGCGTTAAACGTTCCAGTGGGTCAGGGTAGGGCGGCGCTAACGGGGGGCTTACCTTTGAAAGATTTCGGTGAGCCTAACGTAGGTTTGACGTATGGGCAGAAGTTTGCTGTAGGCGGTCCCATTATAAAAGCTGCTGCTACGGTAGGGCAGCCCTTTAAGGTAAAAATAAAAAACCAATCCATTTTCGGGGACTTCATGGGTTATACCAAGAACGGCAAGGTAAGGGTTTTGGAGAAGGAAGGGACATATCAGAAAATAAGGATTTACCCGAAGAGTCGGGTAAGAAGGGCCTATAGCGACGAACCCTTACCGGACGAGCCTGTAAAAAAGGCCGTTGGTGGTCCGATCATAAAAACCGCTGCCGAGTTGTTAAAAAGAGATCCCGCAGGATTCTTTAACAAGTCACAGCGTGTCATACAGGAGGCGAAGTTGCCTCAAGCAACGGGACAGCGGTGGCAACAGTTATTCCAAGATAAGGGGATCAACAAAGCCGAACTGGGCGGCCTTGGTCTTTTGGCCTTTTTGGGTTTGTCACGGGACGAGCCAATTACCAAGGAAGCGGTCGCGGAGTTTATCGATGAGAACCGTCTTGAGGTAGGGGAAGACTATAGATCAACAAAGGGATCGGAGACAGGGGAAGTCGTCTTGTTCGAGCCACCGTTGCCTAATTCTTTAACAAGTCACATCGTGTCATATCGAGAAATATCTTCCGGTCGAAGTATTCCCCTGCCCGTACCGGGGCCGGATGGGGGGCCATTCAGCGGGTTTCACGTAAAGATTGGGGCACCCGACTTGGAAGAGTCTACACGACGGCCTACAAACTTTAGCGTTGTCGATATAGGTGAATACGGTGATAACCGGCACTCTGAGTGGAGAATTATAGAGAATCGTACTCCCGGTGGTCCTAAGGAGGTAACCGATGTGTCGGGCAGCTTGGACGAAGTTAAAGTTAAGCTTACCGAGTTATTAAGGGAAAGGGGCGATCTCGCGGATACGGGGGAAGCGCCGAGGTGGGGCGACCAAATTCTTGATCCTATGGGACAAGGGCCTATTAACTTAAATTACAGGGAGATTGCCCTTACGGATCAACAAACGGGCGGACTCCACAAAAATACGCGGGAGCTTGTTAATAAGCTCGCTGAACAACCAATGCCTATGGCCGGTTTTAAACCATTTTCTGAGGCGCAAACACAACTTCCCCAACACAACTTCCCCGAAAATACACTCGTGCATACTCGGGTAACAGATCGGCCCGTCGAGATTAATGGCGTAGACCACGAGAATGTCCTTTATGTCGAGGAATTTCAGTCTGACTGGGCACAAGGAGCCATAGGTAGGGGAATACTTCGACCGGAAGATATTTCTCGAAAGGCAGAATTATTAGACAAATTAAAAGAGATCAAAATTGAAAGCGCGCGTGATATGCGGTTGTACCAGACCGCCATGGTGAATATGAAGCGAAAGTTAGCAATAGAGGAAAGGACATTGCAACTTTGGAATGAGCTAGAGGAGTTAGACCGAAAACAGGCTTATACCCCCTTTCTGGAAAGTGGTGATAAAAAAGGAAGTGTTAACCAGTCTCCGGTAATTAGTTTAGCTATTAGACGGATATTGAAGGAAGCCGTAGACAATGGGCAGGACTACGTGGTCTTTGCTAATTATAACGATCAGGTAACAAGATGGGGTCCAGACGAAGAGCGACCGGGTAAACTTAGGCCAATTTATCAAGAAACCACTCCAAATCTGATAAAGAAAATAGTTAAGAATCTGGGGGGTTATGTAAAGCCCACCTACAAGACTAAAGTAGATGCGCTAATAATAGAAAAAACAAGAGAGCTTAATGCGGCTAGGGCGGAGGAAGCGAGTGCAAAGACGCCCGGTGGTAAAAGCTATTTTCAAATTTATAAAGTGGATATTGCAACTTTGGAAAGGGAACTCTCCTCGTTAAAGGCGGAACAAACACGTTTAAGAGTTCCTCTTAAAGAAAAAGAAAGCAGGTATTACAAACAGCATCCTGACGAAGTTGGTAAAGAAGAAGATGCTTTTTTTGCGGACACATACCTCCACCCTGAAGCTAAACGCGGCCGCGCGGTCGCGGATTTTGTCATGGATATGCAACGTTGGGAAAACTTCAAAAACAACATGGGAGGAGATCTTAGCGACGCGGACATTGCTAGAGAGATCAAGAGTTGGTATAGCGGGGCCGGAAACACCGTAAACGCGCTACTATCTGATACTCCCATTTTAGAACCCAGCTCGAACAATGTCTGGGCAACAATAAAGGATAGAGACTCACCGAAACGCTTCGTGGTGCATATCACGGACGCGATGGCGAAGAAAATACGGGAAGAGGGCCAGCCGGTATTGAGCAGGGCCGCAGGCGGTCCCATTATCAAGCGGGCGGTCAAGACTTTAACCAAACCCAAAAAGGCCCCTTCGCTCCCGTCCGAAACCCTGTTGGCTACACGGCCCGTAGAGCCGTTGGTTCCGCGCGCCGAAGCAAGCCCCACGGCGGCAGTTGATGTGCAGCCAGTCCATGGCTTAGATGACAGAGACGAGTTTAACTGGAACCTGTATCATGGGACACGGGATGACATCCGCGAATTTAATCTAGACCACCCGAACCGAAAGGATACTGGTTGGTTGGGAACGGGGGTATACGGCGACACGGATCCAAGGCTAGCCTCTGAATATAGTCACCTTAAAAGCGGTTACGGGGATCCAAATGTGATGCCCCTCAAGGCTAGATTAACGAATCCCTATCACGCCACGATGGCAGATAAAGAACGATTAATGCTAATTTCAATAATTGAAGGCGCGGAAGCGGGACGCGAAGCGGCGGACGCATGGACGGCAGAACTCAAGCAAAAAGGACATGACGGGGTAATTTTATCTTCCGGTAATGAAGGGCACAGCGAGGTGGTGGTATTTGATCCCGCCAATATTCGCTCCAAGTTCGCCAAATTTGATCCAGCCAAGAAAGGCAGCGCTGACATTCTCGCTGCCGCAGGCGGTCCCATTATCAAAGGAGCCGCTAAGGTTTTAACCAAACCCAAAAAGGCCCCTTCGCTCCCGGCTGAAACCCTGATGGCTACAAGTCCCGTAGAGCCGTTGGCCTCGACGCCAGTTAAAGCACCAGCGATTACTGGAGCAACGGATCTCACTAAAGGCACACGTATTCGGTTTACAGAGCCTGTTTTTGAGGGTTCTTATAAAAAACCACGATTTGTAGGTAATCGTACGATTGAAGGGACTATTTTAAAAGACAGCTATGGTGCGAAACGTGGACAGCACACTTTTACAATTGAAGTTCATTCTGCGGAAGGTTATGACGCGGATAATGTTAAATCAAAAATTAGGCGTAAGGGCCGAACCGTATATAAAGATGCGGTTGTTTTAGAGCAGCCCAGTAATCAAGCCGAACTTGCAGCGGAAAAACATGCCCGCGCTGCTGTTGCCAAGGATGCTAAATATAAAACGTGGATTGAAGAAGCAGAAGACGATCCCTATCAACAGGTATCTACGCTTTTAAAATTAGATAAAATTCCATCAGATTGGTTAGCAGACAACGTCGAATGGAGAGCCCGAGTTGAACGCTTGAGCCACTCTAAAGCAGCCGGTGGGGGCGGCGTCAGTTCCCTTAATGGGATAGCGCGAAACATGACTCGTTACGCTTATGGCGGTGGGGTGGGGTCTATGAATGAAACCGCACGGTCAATGTAGGTATAATGCTCAAAAATCAGGACATAAAACATGGCTACTGATCCTCTTGTATCGCTGATGGAGCGACGGAACAATAACCCGGACATAGACGATATGGCTCTCGATATTGAAATCGAGCAGCCCGGAACCTTATTTTCTTCTGCGGACGCAATCCCGGAGGGAATTGAGATAGAGGAAGAGGAAGACGGTGGTGTTGTCATTGATCTGGATCCAAGCGCTTCCAGAGAAAGAGGTTCTGGAAACTTTTTTGATAATCTTGCAGAAGAACTGGATGACCGTGAACTGGGGGTTATTGCTAACGAATTAACTGCGGAGTTTGAAGCCAACAAAACGTCGCGTGGGGATTGGGAAGATGCCTATGCCAACGGATTGGAACTGTTGGGCTTTCATTACGAAGAGCGGACCCAGCCGTTTCGTGGTGCAACCGGCGTTACCCATCCGTTATTGGCCGAAGCGGCCACGCAATTTCAGGCACAGGCGTTTAATGAAATGCTGCCCCCCGGCGGACCCGTAAGAACGGTCATTTTGGGCGATTTAACCACAGAGAAGGAACAGCAGTCTCGGCGTGTGCAGGAGTTTATGAATTACTACATCACCAGTGTGATGGAGGAGTACACGCCAGAATTTGATCAAATGCTTTTTTATCTGCCTTTGGCGGGTTCCACTTTTAAAAAGGTGTATTACGATGAGTCAATGGAACGCGCGGTCAGCAGTTTTGTTCCGGCTGAACACCTTGTCGTTCCTTTTGAAGCGAGTGATCTCGAAACTTGCTCAAATATCACGCAGGTTGTTAGAACACCTCTTAACGATTTGCGTAAAAAACAAATTTCGGGTTTTTATCGAGACATTCCGGTCCATCCTACGCAATCCGAAAGCTCTGGTATATCCAAGGAGTTGGAATATCTTGAAGGCGTTCACCCCTCGACTATCGACTATGATTGTACGTTGCTGGAATGCCATGTGGACTTGGATCTGCCGGGGTATGAAGAAACCGGAGAGGATGGAGAACCCACCGGAATAAAGATCCCCTATATAGTTACCATTAGTGAAGATAATGGACAGGTATTAGCCATTCGTCGGAATTATCAGGAAGACGATCCACAGAAACGAAAGATTCAATATTTTGTACATTACAAATTTCTGCCGGGTTTTGGTTTCTATGGACTGGGCCTGATCCACACGATTGGTGGTCTGTCCCGCACAGCTACGGCTGCACTGCGTCAGCTTATTGACGCAGGTACGCTATCGAACCTTCCCGCAGGATTCAAGGCCCGTGGTTTACGGATCCGAGACGATGAAGATCCGTTACAGCCCGGAGAGTTTCGAGACGTGGATGCGCCGGGGGGAGCCATTCGGGACAGTTTGATGCCGTTGCCTTTTAAAGGGCCGGATTCCACGCTGTTTCAGCTTTTAGGTTTTGTAGTTGAAGCCGGTCAGCGATTTGCCACGATTACGGATTTGAAGGTTGGGGACGGCAACCAAGGTGCGGCAGTTGGTACGACGATTGCCATGTTGGAGCAGGGTACTCGTGTGATGAGTGCTGTGCATAAACGAATGCACTATGCCATGCGGCAGGAATTTAAACTTCTGGCGCGGGTCATGGCGGATTATTTACCACCGGAATACCCTTATGCGGTTGTAAATGCTAATCGAGACATTAAGGCGAAGGATTTTGATGATCGGGTGGATATTTTACCGGTATCCAACCCCAATGTTTTTTCTCAGGCACAACGGATCACGCTGGCGCAAACACAGATGCAGCTTGCTACGCAGGCTCCAGAAATGCACAACCTGCATGAGGCGTTTCGGCGCATGTATGAGGCGTTGGGAGTACGGGACATTGAAAAGTTATTAAACACTCCTTCCACCGATGAACCAGAGCCTAAAGATCCCGCACAAGAGAATATTGATTCCTTGGAAAATACGGATTTAAAGGCCTTTGGGGGACAGGATCACGATGCCCATATTATGGCGCATTTAGTTTTTGGTAATTCTGGGACTGTGCAGGGAATGCCTGCGATAGCCATTTCTTTACAGAAGCACATTATGGAACATGCCAAGCTCAAGGCGCAGGAACAGGCGCAAATTATGTTCACGCAACAGCGGGAAGCTGCGGGTCAGCAGGGACAAGTTGATGAGGGACAAGCACAATATGAAAGGGAAGCATTAACCGCGCAACTAATTGCACAGGAAATGCAGAAGCTGAAAGTTATGAGTGATCAAATTGCGAACATGGGACAACCGGAAGGCCCTGATCCGTTGGTCGCGTTGAAAGAGCAGGAACTGGCGATCAAGGGTCAGAAGAGTCAGGCGGACATTGCACAGGATCAAGCCGAATTGCAGCTTGATCAGGAGAAAGAAGTTCGCAAGGGTCAGGAATTTCAACAACGTCTTGCGAGTCAGGAGGGCCAAACGGAAGCCCGTATTGATGCTGCTCGTGAGCGTGAGATAATGCGTTTACAGCAGCAAGCCAATAGAGGGCAATAACATGGGTGCAGTAAAAATTATTAGTGGTCCGGTAGAAGCGCCAAAACCGCAAAACAAGGCGGTTATTCAAGGTCAGGGCAGTATTCCTTATGGCAAGGCCACCAAAGAAAAAACGCCGAATATAGGGAAAGCTAAAATCACGGTAGGTCGAAAACGTGGTATGGGTGCCGCACAACGGGGTGGCCGCTTCACGATTGCCTAGACATGCCACTTAAACGGGGTTCCAGTGATCAGACCATCAGTAAGAATATTCGGCAACTGATGGATGAGGGCTATCCACAGAAACAGGCTATAGCCATTGCGATGCGTAACGCCGGTAAACGTCGTGGGAAAAAAGATAAGCCAAGAAAAAGGAAGCGCACATGATTCCGTTAATCGAAGCTGGTTTGAGGATCATCGATAAGATAATTCCAGACCCGGAAGCAAAGGCAGAAGCCACCCGAAAATTGCTAGAGATTCAACAAGCGGGAGAACTCGCAGAAGTTGAAGCCGCAATGAATGTCGTCGTCGCGGAAGCCAAAAGCGAGTATGCTCTAACGAGCCAATGGCGTCCTATCACGATGCTAGTTTTCACTGCTATCGTCGCGAACAATTACATTATTGCCCCCTATTTAGCAGCCATATTTGGTTGGAGCGTCACGTTAGAGATGCCAGACCAACTATGGAATTTACTCAGCATCGGTATCGGTGGCTATGTCGTCGGCAGAAGTTCTGAAAAAGCCATTAAGAACTGGAAAGGCACATAAAATTGAAGGGCAATTTTGATCAATGCTTGGAACAGGTTTTAGAGTATGAGGGGGGATATGTAAATCATCCCGAAGATCCCGGTGGTCGTACCAACATGGGCATTACACAAGCGGTTTATGAAAAACACTTGGGGCGTCCTGTAACAGAAAAAGACATGAGAGAAATCCCGTTTGAACACGTCAAAGAGATTTACAAGGAAAAATATTGGGACAAGGTGTGCGCAGAAGAGTTGCCCGAAGGCTTAGATTTTAGTGTTTTTGACTGGGCCGTGAACTCTGGGCCGTCAAGGGCGGTTAAAACTTTACAAAGGATAATAGCTGTTACACAGGACGGCGCTATTGGCCCTATTACGTTAAAAGCAATTGGGGCCATCAGTCCCGGTTATTTGATCCATAAGTACGGATCAGAAAGAGAAATGTTTTACCGGCGGTTATCTACGTTTACAACCTTTGGTGAAGGTTGGTTAAATCGGTTGGATAGGACGCAGAAAAAATCATATGAAATGATGTGTGAAACATAAATGAACGAACAACAAATCGAAGCAAGCGTATTAGCCCCGTTTGGTCCTCGTCTTTTAAGAGAAAGTGGAAAATAAATGAACTCCTTTGATATTGTTCAGTTCATACAACGGGCGATTAAGGAACGAAAGACGATTATTCTGGATATTTTGGAAAATAATGGTATAAAATCCATAGAACAATATCGAGAACTCATGGGTGAGTTAAACGCCCTTAATTATGTTTTACAGGAACTCTCGGGCCTGCTAGAAAAACAGGAGCAATTGGATGACTGAAGCTGCTCAAAATGTAGAAAACCTGTACGTTAAAGAAGATGGACGTGTACTGGATCCAACTCTTCTTGATAATACTCTTTTGGAAAGAATGCCCAACCCTACTGGTTGGAGACTTCTTATTCTCCCTTACCGTGGAAAAGGTACAACCGACGGAGGTATTCACCTACCGGACAAAACCCTTGAAGAAGGGCAAATACAAACGGTTGTTGCCTACGTCATAAAACAAGGCCCTTTAGCTTATAAGGATAAAGAAAAATTTCCTGATGGGGCTTGGTGTAAGGAAAAGGACTGGATCATTCTTGCTAGATACGCGGGGTCCAGACTTCGAATAGAGGGCGGCGAGGTTCGCATCATTAATGATGATGAAGTTTTAGCCACTATTCTTGATCCAGATGACATTATTAATATCTAAAAGAGAGCAGTTATGGCAGAAGCACAACAAACAGTAGCAGAGAAGACGGATAAACAAGTTCCTCTTGACTTTGATGCGGACGCACCGGATGTGGAGGTGTCTCTTGAAAGTCCTGCGTTGGCGGAGGAGGTAAGTGACGCGGAAGTTATTGAAGTTCGTGAAGTTGAAGAAAAAACCGAGCAAGAAGAGTACACCACTACGGTTCAAAAACGCATTGATCGTTTAACAAAGAAAATGCGGGAAGCCGAAAGGCAACGAGAAGAGGCCCTAAAATACGCCCAAAATGTTCAAATCGAATCAAATGATCTTAAAGCGCGTATGCAGCAGTTGGATCAAGGCTATGTGTCGGAATACGGCAGTCGCATCACTGCGGAACAGGAGCAGGCCGAAGGGGAATTAAGAAAAGCGGTAGAGCTAGGGGATGTGGACGCTACCGTAGCGGCTCAAAAAACCATGACACAGTTGGCTGTTGCACAAGATCGTTATGAGCAAGCTAAAGCCCAACAAGAGCAACAGGTCGCACAGGAAGCCGCATATGCTCAACAACTAGCGCAACAAAACCAAGCAAATTATGCTCAACAGCCCGCTGCTGCGCCCCCCACGGACCCGAAAGCGGAAAAATGGGCGGCTCGTAATGAATGGTTTGGGCAGGATGAGGCTATGACCTTTGCGGCCTTTGGAATCCACAAAAAAATGGTGGAAAGCGAAGGATTTGACCCGCAGAGTGATGACTACTATAGTGAACTGGATGAGCGGATACAGACAGAGTTTCCGCAAAAATTTAATGGGACCAGCAAACGTGCCGCCCAGACCGTTGCTGGAGTGTCCCGTTCTTCTTCGTCAGGGCGCGGAAAGACAAAGGTTAGACTCACCCCTAGCCAAGTATCTATTGCTAAAAAATTGGGTGTGCCGCTTGAAGAATACGCGAAATACGTGAAGGAGTAGGAAATGACTAAAGAAGTAGAGACAGACCGCTTCGAAGGCATTGATCGTTCTCCTCGCGCAAAAAAAACAAGGGAAGAAACGGCGCAGCGTAAGCCGTGGGCACCCCCCACCATGTTAGATGCACCACCTGCACCAGAAGGATATAAACATCGTTGGATAAGAGCCGAAGTACGCGGTTTTGACGATCGTCAAAACATTTCAGCACGTCTTCGTGAAGGCTATGAATTTGTTCGAAAAGATGAATATCCTGATTTTGAAGCTCCGGTTATGGAGTCGGGTCGTTATGAAGGTGTGTTTGGCGTTGGCGGATTAATTCTAGCGCGGATTCCCCTGGAAACAGTGCAGGAACGTACTGATTATTTTGAGGCTAAAAGTCAAGATTTGATGGACGCAGTCGATCACGACATGATGCGCGAGAATGCTCATTCAACAATGACGATTGATAAACCGAATCGTCAAACTCGTGTAACTTTTGGCGGTCCACGGAAATCGTGAACTGCTCCCTTTAGGAGTAAGAACCAATGGCTAATACTTATTCTGCAATGGGGCTACAACCCATTGCTAAATTAGGTCAGGGCACTAACTCCACTGGTGTAACAGGCTACACTCCTTATGAAATAGCAAATGGCAATGCAACCGCCATCTACCACGGCTCTCCAGTTATTCCCCTTTCTACGGGGTATATTTCACTGGTAGGCGCTGCGGCTGGTGGGTCGGTTAGCTTGGTAGGCGCTTTTATGGGGTGTGAATATGTATCTAGCACTACCTCGAAAACTATTTGGTCAAATTATTGGCCCGGTTCCGGGGCGGACAGCAACTTTCCTGTAAAGGCTTTTGTCGCCGATGATCCAAACCAATTATTCATAATTGGAACGGATGCGTCGTGGACAAGTAAAGCCACAGCAAGAGCGGCTGTCTTTGCTAATGCGAATTTTAGTACTGGCACTAGTGGTTCTACTAACACAGGTGTTTCTTCCGCAGCACTTGCAATCGGCACCATCGCAACTACCGCAGCCCTCCATTTGAGGATTATGGGTTGGGTAGAAGATGATTCTGATGCAGATTTTTCTGCGGCAGGCATCAAGGCCATCGTAAGGTTGAACAACAGCTTTAACTCACCGGAAGGTAGTATTGCTGCTGGAACACCTTCGACAACCGGCGTTTAGGAGGGGTTTGATATGGCTATTTCTCGCGCACAACTCGCGAAAGAGCTTGAACCCGGCCTAAATGCCTTGTTCGGACTCGAATACGACCGTTATGACAAAGAACATACAGCAATCTACGAAGAAGAATCTTCAGATCGTGCATTTGAAGAGGAAGTAATGCTTGCCGGTTTCGGAACGGCTCCGGTAAAAGGTGAAGGCAGTGCAATTTCATTCGATGACGCGCAGGAAACATATACTGCTCGTTATACGCATGACACCATTGCGCTTGCGTTCAGCATTACGGAAGAAGCTATCGAAGATAACCTGTATGATCGTTTGGCTTCTCGGTATACACGCGCTTTAGCACGTTCAATGTCACAAACGAAGCAGGTTAAAGCTGCTGCGGTTTTGAACAATGCTTTTAGCTCTTCTTACCCCATCGGGGATGGCGCGGCTCTTTGCTCGTCTTCACATCCGTCGCTTACCGGTAATCAGCGTAATTTGCTGTCTACCGCAGCAGATCTCAACGAAACTTCTCTTGAGCAGATGTTGATTGATATTGCCGGATTGACGGATGAGCGCGGCTTGAAAGTTGCGGTTCGCGGAATGAAATTGCTCATTCCAAAGGAACTGCAATTTATCTCTGAGCGTGTGCTTAACTCAACCCTACGTGCAGGAACGGCGGATAATGATATTAACGCCATGAAAGCAATGGGGATGCTACCCGAAGGGGCCTATGTTAATCATTTCCTGACTGATACGGATGCGTTTTTCATTAAAACGGATGCGCCAAACGGCTTTAAGCTGTTTCAGCGTACGCCGATCCGTACTGCGATGGAGGGTGATTTCGATACTGGAAACATGCGTTTTAAGGCACGGGAGCGTTACAGCTTTGGTGTTTCTGACTGGCGCGGTGTTTTTGGTACGCCCGGAGCGTAATTTTTCGTTCTGAAGGAATAGAGGGGTGGCTTGTGTCGCCCCTCTGCTTTTCTGGGAAAATTAGCCCTAGCGACTGTCCCAGCAGACGCTTACTAAGACTCTAGGGCAAAACCTTTTGTAAGGAGGTGCAAACATGGGCACTACACGCTTTTCTGGTCCGGTTATGTACAGTGGTTCTGGAAATGACTCCAGCGCACTGGGTAATTGGTTTAAAAATCTTCCCCTTCAATGCAACCCTGATTATGTCATCAAAATGGATGATTTCACGGGTGTTGATATAGATGACACCGATGATTGGACCAAACAAGTCCTTAATTCCGGTACGTTGACGCTACTGGCTGATCATGTAGGCGGTTGGGCTAAATCAACAGGCGATGGCTCTACGGACAACTCTGGCGGGTCTATTCAAGGCAATGAGATTTTCATGGCCGAAGCCAGCAAAAAAATCTTCTTTGAGGCCACTTGTGCGGTTGCTGATGCAGATGACATGGACATGTTCGTTGGCTTGGCAGAAAACGGCACGTTTGCTACAGGTGTTCCTTTTACAGCAAATAACCAGATCGGTTTCTTGTTGGTTGAAGGTGCGGCAGATATTTATGCCAACTGTGATTCCGGTGGTACTGAAACCAAGACTGACACAGGGGTTGATTTTTCTGATGGCGCAGAAGGTAGTTCTACTATTTCAAACACGCGCCGACTCGGCTTTGTGGTAACCGGAACCGGACAAGTAGATTTCTACGTGGATCGGGTAAAAGTCACCACGACAACGGATAATATCCCGACTTCGGCTCTTACGCCTTGGTTTTGTGCAATGTCTGGAACGACAACCGCCGATGCGTCTTGGTGCGACTACATTTTGGTAGCTGCCCAACGTGTCACGGATGGTATGACACAATTCAATGAGCAACCGTAAGGTTAGGAAGTGACTTATGGCAGAAAAGAAAAAAACTGCTAAAAAAGATACCCCTAAACCGGGAATTGAAGATCGTTATAAAAAGGAATTGCCCCCTGAGTGGACCGCTAAGTATAAGGCTATGGTTATGGCCGGTCTTATCAAGGAAAAATAGGAGTATCAAATGGCAGATTCAGTAAATGTATCGACCATTATTGATGGTCCTCGTAAAGCAGTATTTTACCTCACTAATGTTAGTGACGGTACGGGCGAATCTGCTGTCACGAAGATAGATGTAAGTGCTTTAAGCACCAGTCAAGACGGAGACGCCTGCACGGGTGTTCGCATTGAAAGCCTTTCTTTTTCCACTGTTGGAATGGGAGTCCAATTGCTTTGGGATGCTACAACTAACCGTTTAGCAATTGAACTTCCCGCCAATTATAGTGATTCTTTTGATTTTTCCGCCTTTAGCGGTCTTCCAAATTATTCTGGTTCTGGGAAAAATGGAGATGTGCTATTAACCACAGTAGGAGCAGCAAACGGCGAGACGTACACTTTAACCATCACCTGTATTAAGGAATATACGGATCTTTAAATCTATTGGATAGGTTTTCATACACATGCAACGCGATATTCCAAAAGTTCCAGAAGATCTGGAGGAGATGAGGGTACAGTTTTATCACTATGCCACACAGCAACACTATATCTTAGATAAAGTAAACCAATTGGAACCGGACGTTAAGGATATAAAACGTACCTTGTTTCAAATCAAATGGTTTTTATTGGGTGGTGTGGTGATATTGCTTGCCCAACAAACAGGTATCGGGCCTGTTCTGGCTGCACTGCTTAAATGAATCATGGCTACGTCTGGATCTATAAATTTCGAACTCGATGTAAATGATTATATTGAGGAAGCCTTTGAACGGTGCGGTCTTGAAGTTCGTACAGGTTATGATCTAAAAACCGCGAAGCGTTCTATGAACTTGCTTCTAGCGGATTGGGCTAACCGTGGCTTAAACCAATGGACCATTAAGCAGACCTCCATAACCGTTGCGGCGGATATTACTGAATATCCTGCGGGCACCGTAACTATGACGGTGGGTTCTAGTTCAGGTTTTACGATCGCTGAAACCATTACGGGAGGAACCAGTGGCGCTACGGCTTCCATTACCAATCTTCCCTCGGGTACTTCAATGGCGATCACCATTCCGACAGGAACTTTCACCAGCGGTGAAACCCTTACAGGTGGGACAAGCGCAGCAACTACCACCCTTTCTGCTGCCGTTGATTTAACGAACGCACAGGGCACCATAGATATTTTATCGTTAGTGGTTAAACGAGGCGATAACAGTTATGCCGCCGCGCGTTTAAGTCGGGACGGATATATTACGATCCCAAATAAAACAGAAACAGGTCGTCCTTCCCAGTTTTTCTTAGATCGACAAGTAACGCCTAATTTAAAAATTTGGCCTGCGCCTGAAAACAGTACAGACATTCTCATTTTTGATCGTCTTTATCGAATAGACGATGTTGATGATTTTACAAATACACTTGGTGTACCGTTTCGTTTTTATCCTGCTTTGGCAGCAGGACTTGCTTATTACATTGCGTTAAAACGAGCGCCCAATCGGATTCAAGTTTTGAAACCGTTATATGAAGAAGAGATGGAGAGGGCTATGGTAGAAGATCGTGACCGAGCCTCGTTTAATGTCGTGCCTAGCTTAGAGTATGCGAAATTTAACTGATGTCTCGTTTTGCTGTAGGAAAACATGCGCGGGGAATTTCAGATAGATCTGGGTTCTCTTATTTACTTAGGCGTATGAAAAAGGAATGGACCGGAGCGCTTGTTGGCTATGATGAATGGGAACAAAAGCAGCCCCAGTTAGACCCAAGACGTAAGGTAGTGGACCCACAGGCTTTGAAAAATCCTCGTCCCGATAGGGTCGAACCAATGGTGGTCTATGTGGATACGATTATTCCTGAAATAGCTAACTTTAAGCCCATCATGTCTGTGGGGCAGGTTGGCGCGGTGACGGTGGCGACATGAGCTTTACTTACTCCAGTCTAAAGACCGCTATACAGGATTACACCGAAAACACGGAAACTACGTTCGTCTCGCATATGGACGACTTTATAAAGCTGTCCGAAGAACGGATCCTGAAAAACGTCCAATTACAGCTTTTCCGTAAAAATGTAACGGGGACCATGTCTTCTTCTAACCAGTATTTAGCTGCGCCGAGCGATTTTTTAGCACCTTTTTCGTTATCTATTACAAGCAGCAGTGTTAAGAGCTTTCTTCAATACAAAGACGTAAATTTTGTGCAGTCTTTTAACCCTAACAGTGCTACAACGGGAACGCCCCGGTATTATGCGCTGTTTGACATAACCAACTTTATTATTGGCCCAACGCCGGATAGTGGATATACCACGGAAATGCACTATTTCTACCGACCCGCCAGTTTGACGGCTGCGGGAGACAGTGGAACAACGTGGTTGAGTGAAAATGCCACGTTGGCTCTTTTATATGGGTGTTTAACCGAAGCCTATACCTATATGAAAGGGGAGCAGGATTTAATGGCCGAATATGAAAAACGCTTTGGAGAATCTATGGTGGCCTTAAAGATGTTTGGGGAAGCCAAGGAAGTTACGGAAGATTATCGTGCGGGTATGGTTATTAGGCCAAAACAATGATGGACGCATTAAAATTAGACCTTCCTTCCGATTATTCCGTAGAGGTTCATACGACAAATAATCGTGGCTTTACGCCTGAAGAAGTGGCGCACCACTGTGCAAACAAAATCATTTCTATATCCAACAATACTCATCCGGGTATTCAGGCACAGGCTTACGCCTTTAAGGGCCATATAGAAAAAATGATTGCCTTTTACATGCGTGAAGCCATTAAGAGTGATCGAACCACTGTCTATAACGCATTAATGGATGCAGGTCATCCAGAACTTGCTGAATCCATTAGGAGACTTTGATATGGCTTTTACCGGAAATTTTATGTGTACGTCTTTCAAGAAAGAATTAATGGAAGCCAAGCACAACTTTTTACTTAGTGGTGGGAACACCTTTAAAGCTGCTTTGTATACCAATAGTGCCTCTTTTACGGCAGCTACAACAGCTTATACGGACACTAATGAGGTTTCTGGTACGGGTTACGTCGCTAAAGGTAACACGCTTACTCGGATAGATCCGACAACCAGTAGCACCACGGCGTATACGGATTTTGCAGATACTACGTGGTCATCCAGTACAATCACGGCTCGTGGTGCGATGATTTTTAACGAGGATACTACTGGAGATACTTCAGTGATTGTTTTGGACTTTGGTTCTGATAAATCCTCCAGTTCGGGAGACTTTAAGATTGTATTTCCCGCTGCGGACGCCAGTAATGCAATTATAAGGATCGCTTAATGGCCGCAATCACCGGTTGGGGCCGCAGTACATGGGGTTCAGGCACATGGGGCGAAGCCGCTCCAGTTTCCGTTACGGGTGTTGCGGGAACCGGTGCGGTTGGCTCTGTAACAGTTGAGCTTAGTATTGATGTTTCTGTAACAGGTGTTGCGGGAACCGGTGCGGTTGGGTCGGTAACGGTTACTGAAGGAAGCGGTGTAACCGTTTCTGTAACAGGTGTTGCCGGTACGGGTTCGGTAGGTTCGGTAACGGTTGAAGGTGATGCCAGTGTCAGCGTTACGGGCGTTGCGGGAACAGGTTCTGTAGGCACTGTTACTGCTACTGGGGATTCTAATGTAACGGTTACGGGCGTTGCGGGTACAGGTTCGGTTGGATCTGTAACGGTTGAAGGTGATGCTAACGTCAACGTAACCGGCGTATCCGGTACAGGAGAAACAAGCGGGGTTCTAGTTTGGAGTCTTATAATTCCAGATCAAGACCCCAGCTATAGTCAAATTAGCCCTAGCCAATCTCCATCTTGGGCTTCTGTGTCACCTTCTCAATCGCCGTCTTTTACACAAATAACGCCGAGCCAATCCCCCTCTTGGTCTTCAGAGACACCTTCTCAAACACCAGATTGGATAAAAATTGCAGCATAGGACATGAGTTATGGCAAGTACATACACAACTAATCAGGGCCTCGAAAAACCGGCAACGGGGGACCGTTCTGGAACGTGGGGAACCATGACGAACACCAACATGGACATGTTGGACAGAGCTATCTCAGGAGTGGGCGCACTCAGTCTGACAGGCACAACTACTACATTAACCACGTCAGATGGCTCCGCTTCAGACGGGAACTATAAAGTTCTGATTTTGGGTGGAAGCCCAAGTGGTACTAACACTATTACGTTAAGCCCCAATGATGCGGATAAATTGTATTTTGTAGTTAATGCCAGCGGCGAAAGCGTAATTTTTTCACAAGGCTCTGGTGCGAATGTCACGATTGCCAATGGTGCGGCTGACATCATCTACGCGGATGGCGCAGGAGCTGGCGCGGCCGTTTCGAGTTATTTGGCTAACGACTTTGTTTTTAAGACGGGCGATGGCGTAATTCTGAACCTTCAGACTTCTGATACGACCGTTACTGCTTCAAGTGTTTTGGGCCGTTTGAATTTTACCGCTCCCAATGAAGGCTCCGGTACAGACGCCATTTTATTAGCCGCATCCATCGCCGCTATTTCAGAAGGCACTTTTGCAGCAAACAACAATGCCACCAAATTGTCTTTTATGACGGGTGCTTCAGAAGCGGCGAGTGAAAAAATGTCGCTGTCTTCCGGCGGTAATTTAACGCTGCCAACAGATGGAGTAGTTATTGCCACCGGGGCAGATTCCGACGTCCTGCTCACTCATGTGGCGGACACTGGTCTGACTATGTCTGTCACCGGAAACAACGTTGCCCAATTATCAGTGACTACAGATAAGGGTACTGCCGCTGTCGGGCCGGTTTTTAATTTAACAAGATATTCTGCGAGCCCCGCTGCTAGCGATGGCGGCGGAATCATCCAGTTCTTGATGGAGAACGACAACGATCAACTGTGGACTGCTGCTCAAATCTATTCAGTAGCAGTAGATGTTGCTGATGGGACTGAGGACGGTAAGCTCGTCATAAATACGATGAAAGCTGGCACTTCCACTACGGCGTTAACGATTTCGGATACCGGTATTCAAGTTCCAGACGGCGGCACCATTGGTAGCGCTTCAGACACCGATGCGATTGCCATACGGTCTGACGGGAATATCGGTATCGGTGCGGCGGCTTCAGACACAAAGCAAGTGTATGTCTATGACAATACGACCACCGATCAACTCCTGAGCCTGTATCAAGCCAATGCCGGAAACGGCCAAGCTGGAATTTACCTTACGCATGAGGGGACGGGAACTGGAATTTATGGACAGGTCAACTTAGGTACGGGTTCAGCCGTTTACGGATACCACAACTCCAGTGGAAGTGTTGGAATCGGAACACGCGGTTATTCTGTTAGTGGGTACGGCGGCTATTTCGCGACAGGATCTGCGACATACGGTGGGCTTATCGGGTTTAGCGAAGACGGGAGCGAGTACGCGATTTTGGGATACCAAAATACTTATGGTGTTTGGACGACAAGTCTGACAGCAACCGGCACAAAATCTTTTCAAATTCCGCACGGACTTCGAGAAGGGTACGATTTAGTACACTCAAGTATCGAAGGACCGCTCGTTGACCTAATTTATAGGGGGTCCGTCGATCTCGTAGAGGGAAGAGCCGAAATTTCTATCGACACGAAATTTGGATTCACTCCCGGAACTTTTGAATGGCTTACAAAAAATCCACAGACATTCACATCTAATGAAACCGGTTGGGACGCGGTTAAAAGTAGTTTTTCCGGCGACACCATCACCATCGAGTGTCAAAACACATCATCGACCGACACAATCAGTTGGATGGTTGTTGCCGAACGCGACGATCCCAACATCAGAGCAACGAGCAAAACGGATTCCAATGGTAATCTAATTGTTGAGTGTCCAAGCGACGTGCCGCCGCCACCACTACCACCAGAGGATTAATTATGAAATGGATCATTGACAGATTTAAAGAACCTTCGAGCTACGCCGCTGCTGGAGCCGTCGTCATGGGCATCGGTATGCTGACAGGGCAGAATTGGCTAATCATGCTTGGAATTGTTGGCGGTGTAGTGGGTTTCATCCTGAAAGAAAAAGGCGTGATTTAATGCTTTCGGATAGCAGCATGTCAGGGCCACGTGAATTCTGAATAGAATGCCTTTAACTAAACTACAATTTCGTCCCGGCATTAATCGAGAAATTACTTCCTACAGTAATGAAGGGGGCTGGTATGACTGCGACATGGTTCGTTTCAGATACGGCGTACCTGAAAAGATAGGGGGCTGGCAACAGGATTCTTCCTCCACTTTTTTAGGCACCTGCCGTGCGCTTCATACTTATGTTTCCTTAGCGGGTAGTGTTTATACCGGCGTAGGCACCAACCTAAAATATTACATTTATTTGGGTGGCGCGTTCGCGGATATTACGCCGTTGCGTTCGACTACGTCTGCGGGGGATGTGACCTTTGCTCGTGTTGGCGTTGGGGATGCAACGCTTACGGTTACGGATACAAACCACGGTGCGGTAGCAAATGACTTTGTTACTTATTCCGGGGCAGCTAGTTTAGGTGAAAACATTATTGCGGCGGTTTTAAATCAGGAATATCAAATTGCCACCGTTACAGATGCCAGTACTTACACCATTGAGGCGAAGGATACCGATGGAGATGCGGTATTAGCTGCCAGTGGTGACTCCGGTAACGGAGGGAGTTCAACCGTAGGAAAATATCAAATAAACACAGGACTGGACTCTACCGTTTTTGGTACAGGCTGGGGTACGAGTACGTGGGGCCGTGGTACGTGGGGATCGAGCAGTACCCTCACGGTGTCCGACACGTTGCGACTATGGTCCCATGATAATTTTGGTGAGGACTTAATATTTAATGTTCGTGACGGAGGTATCTATTATTGGGACACAAGCGCCAAGACACTGGGCACTGATCGTGCTGTAACGCTTGCTTCGCTAGATACAGATTCCGCCATACCGACGATTGCCAAACAGGTATTGGTATCTGACCGAGATCGCCACATTGTGGCTTTTGGCTGTGATGGGGAAACCACCATTGGAACGCAGGATCCTCTTCTGATTCGTTTTAGCGATTCGGAAAGTACGACGACGTGGAATGCGTTGGCGACCAATTCCGCCGGGGAATTACGAGTAGGGTCTGGATCTGAAATTATCTGTGCCGTGGAAACCCGACAACAAATTATAGTGTTTACGGATGCTTCGTTACACGCTATGCAGTTTTTAGGGCCGCCCTTCACTTTTGGCATTTCCCAGTTGTCTGAAAACATCACCATTATGGGTCCGATGGCGGCAAAGGCAGTGGATGACACGATTTTTTGGATGGGCCAAGAGGACTTTTATGTCTTTGATGGGCGCGTTCAGAAGCTCCCCTGCGCCGTGCGCTCTTACATATTTGACGATTTTAATGTGGCTCAAAAACAAAAGGTTTTTGCAGCCCTCAACTCCACTTTTGACGAAGTCTGGTGGTTTTATCCTTCAGGGGATTCCACAGAAATAGACCGATATGTGATTTACAATTATCAGGCGCAGGCTTGGTCCTATGGTTCCTTGGCCCGTACGGCATGGTTAGATCGCGGCATTAACGACTATCCTTTGGCAACCGGCACGGATTACTATATGTATGATCACGAATATGGCTTAGATGACGGTAGTACAAACCCGCCTTCCGCTATTAGCTCCCATGTGGAATCCAGCCAGATTGACCTTGGAGACGGTGAACGGTTTGTGTTTATTCGCCGCCTAATTCCCGACGTAACGTTTGGCGGTTCGACGGCAACGTCTCCCACTGCTACATTTACTTTGAAAACACGGAATTTTCCGGGCGGAGCCTACCTAAGCTCTGACGATAGTTCGGTCACACAATCGGAAGCCGCCACTTCCACGGTAGTAGAACAATTCACCACTCAGGCGTTTGTGCGTCTGCGGGGACGCTCTTTTGCCCTCCGTGTCGCCAGTTCTGCGGAACAGGTTCAATGGCGTTTAGGATCTCCGCGTGTTGAAGTACGACAGGATGGACGACAATGAGTTCCAGAAGCCTTGTACAGCCGCAATTTCCGCTTCCTCCGAATGCCTATGACGCGGCCTATATGGCTGAAATCGTGCGATCCTTTTCCGTGTTTTTACAGCAGGTCAACAATCCCGGCGACTCACGGGCCACGACCATGACTCTCACGAATCTTCAATCAGACGATTATAATCTGGAAACAGGAGCGCTTTTCGAGCATGAGGCTTATATCAAAATCACCCTTGGGAACGTCTCCAATCCTCGCGGAAGCGCAGGTACGGGAACCGTGGGATCGGCGACGGTAACCACTTCCTAATGGACAGACCCACCCTTTCTCTATCGCGTTGGCGGTCTAAGGACAGTTTTGATATAGTGCTTTGTGCATCATGCGGCAATAAGGTTGATACACCTGCGGAAGTTGCTTCCTACCCTTCAGGTCAGTGTCCAAAATGTAAGAACCCGTGGACAGGGGCCGAGAAACGCAGCACAGCAATCCCGGTCCACGCTCCACGTGCCAGCAGAGGAGTGACCTAATGGCTTATGAGCTTCCCGCTCAGGGGATCACCGGCATACAAAAGGTTGCCGATCACCTTGCGGACTTTGGACGCTTTGGAGACGGCCATCTTGTTCATGCCTCGGAAGGTGAAGCAGTCGTTCCTTCGGCTGTGCTAGATGAAAACCCACGTTTAAAAACCGCCCTGTTTACCCAAATGAGAGAGAGGGGCCTTGATCCTAATCGCTATATTGTGGGTGACAAACTTAATTCTATTAATCCGGTTACCGGCCAACCGGAATTTGGCGTATTGTCGGATATTTGGGGAGGCATTAAAAATGTCGTAAAGGCAATTGCGCCGGTTGTACTGCCGGTTGCGTTAAGTATGACGCGGCTAGGCCCCATTTGGGGTGCTGCGGCGGGAACGGGCATTGCTTCGCTTATCGGGGGCGCTAGTTTTGGCAGGAGCTTAAAAAATTCCGTTATTGCTGGAGGCATTGGTGGACTCTATGCCGGGCTTACAGGGGCGCAGGGCGCACAGCCCGGAAAAGGTTGGGAAGGCTTCAAAACGGGGGTAAGCGACGCCTTTAAACAACCCTTTATGCCCCGCCCCACACTCACAGGGGCTCCTATAGAAGAGCGAACGCTCGACGACGCCATACCCGGTCCCGCCGCAACAAGCCCCGTAGCCGCAGCGTCCGAGATACGCCCCATAACCGCAGCGGAGGCCTCCTTACCTTTGGGCCAATTACAACCGCTAGGGGCATATAAGCCGGGGAATCTTCAAGAGTATCAAGAGTATATTGGACAACCCTTTCAACGGGCTGGAGTAGATAGATCCCTTTTTCCGTTAGGGCTTCAACCGACTCCGTATGAGGCTCAGATTGGTCAGTTTGGTGCTTTGAGGCCAATGTCTCAGCCCGGCGTATCTGCGGCACAGTCGCTGCGTACGACAAACGCTGGGGGACTTCCGGGCGGGGTTTCTAGGCCGATACCGTTTGAGCCGAGGGTGCCAATAGCTTCCCAAGCTGAATTATTTCAAACAGTGGACCCCACTAATAACATCTTTAGGGGAACTCAATTAAAGCCCCCTTCTTTTCAATCACAGGCAGCCCCTACTGTCGGTTTCACGGACGTCCGTGCTCCGGTCCCACCGGTCGGTACGGTAGGTGGCCGTGGCCGCTTTGCCAAGGCGCGGGACTTAATGGTCCGGAGCGGCCTCGACCCGGACCAAGTGGAAGAGATTAAACAGGCTGCATACGACAAAGCATTTGCCCGTACGCGGGACGTGAAGATAGCGGACTTGGCTTATAATAAAGCCGGTCCCGGTATGTGGGCAAAATACGGGCCTTCAACGGCTTTGGGTCTAGGTGCTGCGGGACTCTTCGGTGCGTTTAAACCGGGGGATGAGCCAGAGCCTGTAGATTTTTACACTCAAATGTACGGGAAAGAGGGGAGTGCACTGGAGCGGTTAAGAAATAATCCCGGTATGTATAGTGTAGGTGTCCCGAGGAGAGCTTATACCCCCGCCACCCTCGAAGATATTAGATATAACGCTGTGGGAGGCCCCATAAACCAAGATAATTTTCCTCCACGTATTGGACCCATTTATGGCTCTGGCACAGGCACGTCTGATGATGTACCTGCTATGCTGTCCGACGGGGAATATGTGATGACGGCTAAAGCGGTACGTGGGGCCGGAAATGGAAACCGGAAACAAGGGATGCACAACATGTATAACATGATGCGCCAATTTGAAGGTCAAGCAGTCTAATGACTGAATCTACTGTCTCTACACAATTTATCCGAGAAGACCCGGCTATTGAAGCCTATCGCCTTGGTCTTTTAGAGGATGTACAAGGCTTTATAAGAAAGCAGATAGAAGAAGGCGTACTGCCCCCTGATTATCAGATTGCGGGTTTATCCGGTTTAGAACAAGCGGGTGCGAGTTTAGCCGAAGGCGGTATTGGTGCTTACGAGCCTTATATTGCAGGCGGCCTTCGCGGCATACAGGCCGGACAAGCCGCCGTTTCGGGTGCGGCGCTACCCATGATGGGCGCTGGTTTTGACGCCTATAAACAAGGCTTGGCCGGAATTCCGACAACCGCAGCACAATTTGATCCTACTATGGCTCAGGCCTATATGGATCCCTATGAAGATCAGGTCGTACAGCAAACACTTGCAGACCTTCAACGACAGTCGGCCATTGCTGATCAAACTTTAAAAGCGCAATCCGTGGGTGCGGGCGCTTTTGGGGGTTCGCGTCAAGGCATTCAACTTGCCGAAGGCGCAAGAAACCTTCAGGAGGCACAGGCCCGTGCTTCAGGACAATTGAGATCTGCGGGTTATCAACAGTCCCTTCAAAATGCCCAACAAGCGTTTGAAGCAGCGCAACAACGACAATTGGCGGGCGTGGGCCTTACCGGTCAGTTAGCCCAAGGTGTTGGTCAATTAGGCTTACAAACCGGTCAGTTGGGGGGCCAGTTGGGTACGTTAGGGCTACAAGAGGCCGGTTTGGGAGAATTGCGCACTAATCTGGGGATAGCTCAATCCAGAAATCTTATGGACATAGGTGGTGTACTACGGCAGCAGCAACAATCGGAATTGGACGCACTGCGTCAAACCAATCTTGCTCGACAAGCGCAGCCCTATCAGCAGTATGCTTTCCTGTCGGACATTTATAAAGGAACGCCGTCAGGACAGCAGGTCATTACTTCTTCTGCGGCGGCACAACCCTCGGCCTTTCAAACGTTTACGGGATTGGGTATTGCGGGAACAGCTACGGCGGCAGGCGCTAAAGAAGCGGGGTTATTCTAATGGCGGGTGTTTTATCTAGACCTTTATTTCGTCAACACTACCAGACAGGTGGTGGGGTTTCGGACCCTTGGGGTTATTCTTCGGATCAATGGGAACGCGGAAAAGGCATTGCAGGCGAAACCCTCGAACGTGGAAGAGGTATGGGTAGAGCCACTGTTGAATATCTAATGAAGCAAGGCCTTTCTCTTGAAGAGGCCGTAGAACAGATAAAAAATAACCCCCGTTTAATAGAAGCTCTAGAACGTGGAAGAGGCGTTGCAGGCGAAGCCCTCGAACGTGGAAGAGGCGTTGCAGGCGAAGCCCTCGAACGTGGAAGAGGCATTGCAGGCGAAGCCCTCGAACGTGGAAGGGCCGCTATAGACGATCCCCGTGTAAGATCAACCCTCGAACGTGGCAGGGGTATGGCGGGCGAAGCCCTCGAACGTGGAAGAGGACTTATGGAACGCCTACACGGAGTACCCCCCGGCGGCTTTGGTGCAGGTTCGATTAATGTGCCCCCCGGTGGTTTCGGGGGGACTAATTTACCCGTACCCGTACAGCGGTCTGGTTTGCCCGTACCCGTACAGCGGTCTGGTTTGCCCGTACCCACAAGTAGCGATGTAGGGTTTCCTCGATCCTTTGATACGGATCATATAGACAGCTTCCGAAATAAAGCCGGACGTTTTGCAAGAGGGCTTGGACGTTTGGCAATGAACCCTTATTTAGCTGCCGCTTCAATAGGGATCCCTTTAGCTTACGACGCTTTAACAGATTCTCCAGAAGAATTGTTGGATCAACTAGACACACAAACACGCGCCTATGTGGAATATTTAATGGAACAAGGCGTTTCCATTGAAGAAGCGCTAAAAATAGCTAGTCCCTCCGAAGAAGCTCCTTTAGAAAGGCAAGCCGGTGGGGCTGTTTCACTAGGAAAAACAGCGTTAGCTGGTTTAGGTGTGGGAGCCGCTGGAGGAACAGGGTATTCGCTACATACGCTGAACCGGAGACAAGAGCAACAGCAAGCCTTGGCCCTTTTACCTCCAGAACAACGGGATTGGGTAAAAGCCTTGGTTGATCAGGGTATGCCTGTTGAAGAGGCCTTAGAAGCAGTTATTCCTTCTGAAGAAGACCCCTCTTTTAAGGAATCTATTTTAAATTATTTTCGGGAAAATATGACCGGTCCTCCACCAATTTTTGGTCGAGACGGGATTATTGAGAGAGCATCCAGACGAGGTCGATACGGGATTATTGAGAGAGACATTCAACCTTGGCGCGAACTACCAGCGGGTAGCTACCAAGAAGGTGGCCCCGTCATGTCACCACAGGCGATGATGCCGCCACCACAGGGAATGCCTCCGCAGGCGATGATGGCCCCGCCTCAAGCCGCACCTGCTGGCATGGATGCGTTAATGGGACAAGCGCCACAAATGTTAAGCCGAGCCGAAGGGGCGGTAGCTACACGAATGGAAGACGTGGGCCGTGAGTACGTCAACAACACGTTATCTGCGGTAGACAGGGCTGAAGATCCCGAAGAGTTAATAAACGCTATTCGTGGAACAGACGCACCTATTGAGCAACGGTATGACGAACTAGCCCAAATAGTGGGCGAACAGGACGCAGAGGCCACGCCGCCTTCTGTTTTAACCTTGGTACAGCCCGCGCTTATGATGACAGAGCAGGGTGCCGTGGACAGTGGTATAGGCAACCTGATGCAGGAATTATCGAGTAGTGCTGAAATGCTGACGGGAGAGGGCGAAGCCACTCCGATGGGAGAGGGCGTCGGCAATTTGATGATGGCTGGTGCACAACCGGCAATGGAAGCGCTCCCCCCTGAAGCCATGATGGGTCCACCGCCCGGAGCGATGATGCCACCACAAGCGATGATGCCACCACCGCCCGGAGGAATGGCCTACGGCGCCCCCGTACAGCGTTTTGCTCAAGGGGGTATGGTTAATAGTGCGGAAGAATTAGCCCGTCTAGGACGGGGGCCAGATACCAAGTTGGTTCATATGTCTCCACGAGAAGTCGGTGCGCTAGACGAGATGGCTAGACAAAGGGGGTTTGCTGGACTACCTCTTAATCCACAAACAGGGCTTCCGGAAGCCGGGCTATTTGATCAGGCTCCGGGTAGCGGTATATTGGGCTACTTGGGCGGCTTCGCTGTTGACCCTTTGGGGTCTACGTGGGATAAGACGACCGGACTATGGAGAAAGGGGGTGGATTTCTATAATAATCCCACTATTCAGAGGTGGCTTGGCGAAGGGGATTTTAAAACGAAGATACCCGCTATAGCAGCGGACGAGAGCGCTCTGAAGGCATATACCATCCCCGAGGCCCCTATTCAGAGGGTAGGTCCCCGAGATAGGGCCACGATGCCGAGCTACACAGCAGCAGACCTGCTTACGCCAGAGAGCTTTGTCAATTTCGGCTCCAATGCCCCCCTGTATAATGCAAGGAAACGTGCAGAGACGCGCATAAGGGACGGGGGTATTAGCAGCCTAATAGCCGACCCTGTCTTTGATGCCCCAACAATAGCTCCGGTAACAGTTACGGACACAGAGGCAACAGTAATTGAGCGTCCGATCAGAATGGACTATGAACCGGGACGGCAAGACTTTATGGTCGATTATAACGATCCCGAGCGTTTTAAAAAAAACTTTGACGCGCGGCTTAAACTTTACGAAGACGTTTTAGGCTCTGACAAAGACTTTACTAAATCCCAGATGCTGTTTGACATTGCGGGTGCGGGTTTAAACTTTGCCGGTGGGCGCGGTGCGGGTGGTGAAAATGTTGCCACACGATCTCCTGCGGCGCAGTTAGCAGCCGCTTTTTCGCAAGTACCTAAAACTATGGGGGAACGTCTGGCGCTGCAAAGACAGGAAGAACGGGGTGTGAAAACCGCCGCCCTCGCGGCCACCGAAAAAGAAGAAACCGCCCGCCGAGAGGTCGTCGCGGACGAGCGTAAACTTAAACAGAACCTGCTGTTTGACGTTTCCAAGGGGACTTTTGATGCAAACAATCTTGTGAATCTAACTGAGGGAAAGATGACGCATGAAAGAACTTTAGCGACGGCAGACCGCTTCTTGAAGGGAGAACTTGCAAGACTATCGAGCAGCACCGATTTAGCAGCAGTTGCCATGAGCGGCAAGATTAACGCTGCTAGGGACGAGATAGGTCACCTATACAACACTATCGACAGAGCAGCAACGCTAGACACCCGCCAAAAGGACCGACTGGTATTGGCTAATACAGCGCTTACCCAGACTAATCTAACACTGGCAAATGAGCGGGAACTAGCCCAGCATAGAGAAGAAAACCAAAACATAAGGTCTGAAAGAGAACTACGCCTTAACGAAAATCTTAATGAGGCCCGGCTTAGACAAGAGCGCGAGGCGCTAAGATTACAACGCGCTAGAGGTCTAGATGAGTGGTATTTAGGCCTAGAAGCGGCGCAAACAGGAAGACTATCTCTAAAGCTACAAAAAGAAATAGCGGAGATGGGGGGTTATGCGGAGGCCTCTCAATTTCATAGGGTGCAGGAGTTCAAAGAGAAGCTTTCGGACAGAGAGCTACGGATGTTTGAGAAAAAACTTGGGATGAACTTCTTGATGGCGACCGCGGGCCAACTCACCAGAGAAGATTTGCTGCGAGAGTCCGCGTTCGATAGACAACTCGAAATCGCAATGGGCACAGACAACTGGAACAAGTTCATATACCAACTAGATGAAAGCGTACGACAATTTGACATAGATCACGGGCTAGAGGCCGATTCAATATATGGCACATTGGCGCTTAAAAAGAGGGTCTTAGATCAGGAGGCCCTTGAATATCTTAAAGGCAGCACACCGGGTGTTTTTGACAACATTCCGGGCGGCACTCAAGCAGAAAGAGATCGAAGGATTTTTGCAATGAGGCCCCTATGGAAGCGTTATGCGGAAGGAACGTTAGCTCCTGCTCAGGAGGATTATTTATCCGCTCTTATAACAGGCTATCTGGATCCCACGCTAAACGCGCAAGGCCTCGAAACGCGCAAGGCCCTCCCACAAATGGCGCTTGCGGCTCTCCGAGGACGAAAGAAGCGGGGGCTAACCATGCCCATACAAAATGCTATGGACCTGAAGTTTGAAGATGTAGATCCGAACTTTTTTGATTCAAACGCGGCCGAAAACGCGGCCGAAAGGAAAGCCGCGCTAGACAGGCACTTCGGTGGGCGTTCTTTATGGTAATAGGTATTCAAATTTGCTTCTGGGGAGATAAGGGGTATTTAACGTGCCAACAATAGCCGACTTTAAACAGCGCTATCCTCAGTTCGCGGATATGGCCTCTGAAGATCTTGCCCGTGAACTTCATACGCGCTTTTATTCTGATCGACCCTATGAAGATTTTATGCAGGAGGTTTTGCCTGACCGTGGGGAGGAAAGCCAAGTTAATTTATTAGGCGTTTCTGAGGGTTTAGATCTGACGGCGGGGACAGGCGTTTCTGCAAAAGCAAACTTCTATATTAACCAAGCCTCGGATTTAGCTAATGAGGTATTTGGTACAGACATTCCATCAATGTCGCAATCCGCCGAAGAGCTTATACCGGCTTTAGATGCGCTAAGTACTATCGCCACTACTGAAATGATGAAAACTATTTCAGGAAAGGAAAATTTACAACTCCAATTAAGGTTGCAGAAACTGCAAGTTCCTTCAAAAAGTTTTATCTATAATGACCGACGATCTTTGAATCAGTTTAAAACCGCCTCCCGCACTATGGATTTTGCCGGTAAACTTTTACTTGAAAAGCTAGAATCGGGGGAGTTAGATCGCAAACAAATTATAAAAACCAAACGCGATTTATCCTCGGCGCGGGCGCTTCAAAGAGAATACGATAAGTTGACGAACGCTTATGAGCGAAAAATGGGTATAGGCATGGAAGAGGAAGATGAAGATTTAGATCGATTTTTCACGTTTTAAGTAATCATGGCTGATTTCACAGACCTTTTAGACCCCTCCGAAATTCTGGATGAAGATACTTTATCGAGTATTGGAAACACAGCGGAAACGGCTCGTCCCATTTTAGGGGTTTCTCCAACAGGTTCCAGATTTATAGAAAATTTTGATACCCGTGGGGCTTATGCGGCCCTACGAGAAAAGGGTGATGAGGATTTAGAGGCCAAGCGAAAAATAGCTGAACGACTGGCCCAAGAAACCCGTTTTAGTATAGAAGCCGCCACACGAGCGGGCTATTCTTACGACGAAATCATAAGCAAATTAACAGGCGTAGACCGTGAAGAATACGGGGGTGGCTATGGGGCTGCGGCCCGTGGTTTCGGGAGAGAGATTGCTCCCACACTTGCTTTGGGAGCGGGTGGCGTATATGGGGGACGCGGCGCAGGAAAAGTGATGCGTGGCGCATCGGCTGCCGCATCGGCGGCAGGTCAAAAGCTAAGAGAAACCGCACGGGATCCTTCCCCACCTCGTCAGATTGATCCAAGGGTACGTGCAACAGGGGTACAAAAGCCTAATTTATCGGCACGTATTCTGAATCTTGCGCCAAAGGCGGCAAAAGCTGCGGCAGCCGCAAGATTGGGGCCTATTGCAAAAGGCATGGGCTATTTAGCGGGTGTGTTTGGAGGAGCGATTGGTGCGGAACTTGCTGCCAGAAAAGGTGTAGAAGAGGTTTTTGGTGAACCGCGCCCATTGGAACTTGCCGATTACCCACGTTATGAAGCGGGTAGAACGGCTGGCATGTTTATTGGATCTATTCCCGCTACATTTCAAATAGCGAACGTGCTAAAAGACATTCCAAATTTGGCCCCCGCAGCAATTGCTAAAAACGTAGCCGTGATGGGGGCTAAAGAAGCCGACGACCATTCTGGCTTTGTCAGGAAAATGTTCGACTGGGGTCGTCAACAGGCCGGGGAGAAAGCGGCTAGGGTCCGTGCGAGAGCGGCTAGGGGAACAAGGGCCTCGCAGGAATCCTTGGAGGGCGGCGCAGAGGTATTAAGAAAGGTTGGGCAAGCCATCGTTGAACACCCCAAGAGCGTAATTGCAGGCGAAACTGCGTTAGGCCTTGCGTGGACGCCTTTCGGGGCAATGATTGCAGAAGAACTCTATCCGGCTCAAGCCGGGGCTAAATTAGGCGCTGAAGTCACCGCTTCTGTCATTTATCCCGGCTCCATGCTTTCCCTCGTCAAAGTTCCTTTTCGAAAAGTCAGCTCTGCTTTCGGCAAAGGAGCCAGAGAGCAAAAGGCTGCGGATTACATGGTCAACCTATTTGAGGAATTACAAAAGCGGGGTATCTCAGAAAGCCCAGAAGAGTTTTTAGCCACGCTTCGCAATGCACGGTTTGAAGACGTTTCAGGAAAGGTGGTTGAACTTACGCCGTCTCAATTAACGGGAAGCACGACGTATTCCATATTAGAAAAGTTCTTGTCGGACGTAAGCCCCGCTTATTCCGCTGTTCACAAAAGGTCGGCTAGAGACGGCCATGCTGCACTAACCGGACTTATAACGGCGCTTTATTCTCACTCAGATCCAAATCTCGTCAACATGGCGGCGAAGCTAGAAGAAAAAATGCTTCAGGACACATTTACAAAATGGTTTGATACACGGTTGGATAATGCGGTTACTACAACAGAAGAGTTTGCAAAACGCACCGACGATACACCAGCGACCATACAAAGAGAGGTCAATAAGCAAGTTCACAAAACTATGAAAAGCGCATTAACAGAAGCGCGGCGTGTAGAAAAGAGCCTTTATGAGAACGTTGATAAAACAATGGAGGTGTCTGTAGACAATATTGCAAAACGGTGGAATGACGAATACGTCAAGCTGCTTAAACAAGGCGTAACGCTTAAAGAATTACGGAGAGCGGGTATCCCCGCTTTTCTCAAAGACCTAGAAAACCCCGATCGTCAATTGTGGGGGCAATTAACGGCGCAGTTAGAAAACAGCCAAAAGCTGTCCGATGATTTAAACAAAGCGGTAAAAAACTCCGCAGGACAATCAGCGGGACGGGCGTTAAATAAGTATCTTCGCAGCAGGGCTATGGGTACGGGTTTAACCCCAGATGAAAAACTGCTCGCAGCGGAAAAGGCCTTTAACACCCCGCCTCAACAAAAAGGAGGGGCACCCGGCACCTATGAAAATGTTGAGGGTGTGACAAAAAATTTGATGCCCGAACAACGAAAAAACGCCGCAAACTTGGCAAGGAAAAAGCTGAATCTTCGGAAGACAGATGCCGAAATAGAGAGGCTAACTGCCGAACTTACAAGCGTCAGTAATCCGGATGGTACAGCACCGGAGCATTTTAAACGTACCACGTTACGAGAGCTTATGAATTTTAGATCGGAAATGCTGAACAGCGTAAGAAGTACGCAAGCCGGGGAAGTGGTTAATTATAACGCCCGTCGAATTTATGGCGAATTAGCAGACGCGGCGCTGGATGATATGGGGGCCAACGTTAACATAGACCCCATTTCTGGAGCAGTAATTGATGAAGCTCAGGATGTAAGTCCTAATGTCAAACAATTGATAAAAGCCTACACGTTTTCCAGATCACTTAACGACAGCTTTTCAAGGAGCTTTGGTGGAACTCTGGGACACGTAAAGGGAACGGGACAATATAAAGTACAGCCAGAATTAGCGTTAGATGAAATGTTCAAGGGGAGCAGTAATGCGGTTGCTATAAAGTATAACGAACTTCAAGAGGCCCTATCCCTATTAGAAACAGCCTCAAGAGGTATTGACGAAACCGCAGAAGGGCTTTTTGTTCCAAATATAGCATCGCTCATTGAAGACGAAGGTCTAAGAAAAGCAGGCGTCAATGACGCTCTGGATATGTTCCTGCGACAGGCCTTTCGAGATGAGGCTGTTGTTGTCACTCCGGTTCGGAACCCCGCGACGGGGGAAACCATTAATCGTGCGATAGTAGACGAGAAAAAATGGGGAAAGTTTTTAGAGGACCACAAAGAGATTCTTTCCTTAGACATTCTAAGTACGTTACGGAAGGATTTAACGGACCTTCCCCAACGAGATCAATTGGTATCGGCTTATTACAACAACCATCCCGACTTCCCTGACAGTGTAGATTTTGCACTTAAAGGTCCGGGGGAAACGCCTACAGACGTAGGTGATTTTTGGACGAGCATGCAAAAAGAAGCTGTGTGGGCAAAACTTTTAGGGAACGAAAACCCTACCAAAGTAGTGGCAAACATATTTCGGAAGGACAACAAAAACTTTTCTGCTCAGTACAAAGAATTGGTTCGCTTGGCAAAGGGGCACCCTAATACAGAGGCTCGTGAGGCTTTCAGGGACTCGATTATCAAATACGCCTTTGAAGAGGCGCGAACCCCCGACGGCTATAGCCTTAAAAAGATCCACAAGGTTTTATTTGAACCGGAGCATAACGGGCATAGAATGCCCCCGCTTCTTGAGGCTCTGGTCGATGATGAAATCGTAGGTACGACGTTTAACAAAAAACTAGACAATATCATCACGCAAATGGCTAAACTGGAACGTCTAGCCGATCAGGGCGAAGATGTATCTAAAATATTGGAAAACGACTCTCCGCTTTTTGTATTTGCGGCACGAGTAATTGGTGCGGCAGCGGGTCGCACCTTTGCAGCAAAAACAGGAATGGGCGGGACAGTTCAAATACCGGGTGCAGCCGCAACTTTCGCAAAAGCCTATCTCAATGACATGCCCTCCGTTCTGATTCAGGACATTCTTATCAAGGCCTCTACGCCGGGAAAAGACGGGGCGGAACTGTTAGAAGCGCTTCTTAAAAAAGGGCGTACCGAACAGGAAAAGGTAGCTGCGGCTCAAATCATAGGTAATGCTATAGCTTACAGCCTTGGGGCACCCGTTGCCGCTATTGTGCGACGACCCGTTCTAGGTTATGACGTATTCCGGGCCGAAGACGTTGAACAGCCTTTTCCAGAAGACGCCCCAACCCCCCAGTCTCGTGGGCCGGTAGCACCGGTTCGAGAATATATTCCACGTGTGGGACGTGCATTAATCCCCGGACAAGCCCCAGCGGCCTCTGCTCCCGCACCCGCTCCCGCACCCGCTCCCGCACCACGGCCCACGGCTCCCGCACCTGCACCACAACCCACGGCCCAAGGTACAACGCTTGAGAACCGACAGCGCTTTGCTCAGATGTTCCCCGGAGACATTACTTCAGGCTTGATCAACCAAGGGATCGGTTCGTACCGCCCCTAGATCAGCCACTCCCGTGCCTTTTCTCCCAGCACCTGACTTGAGATATTGATTTTATCCCGCAGTGCTTGCAGGATTTTTTCATCAATGGTGTCTGGAGTAACCAGATCTATATAGGTCACGTTATTTTCTTGGCCTATTCTATGGGCGCGGTCTTCCGACTGGAGCCGGATCTCTAGATCATAACTGTTGCTGAAATAGATGACCGTCTGAGCCACGGAGAGAGTTAATCCAAACCCCCCGGTTCTCGGCTGGCCGACAAAAAACCGCAATTCTGAATCGGGATCCTGAAACTTTTCGACTATTTTCTGTCGATTCTTCTGTTCCGTTTCGCCAAAGTAGGAGGCCGCCGCTTCGTCACCGAAGCGACGGCGCAGGGCTTGGACAATCCGGCCTATGTCGTGCGTCCACGAGGCCCATATGATCGCCTTTCCCTGAAACTCTTCGACAACCGCCATGAGTTCATCTAGGCGGTTGTTTTTGATCTCTTCTATTTCACCATTGTCCGGTTTCAAAAACCCACAGGTGATTTGTTGAAGTCGCATGATTTGTGTCAAGACAGAAGAAGTGGTTGCCAGTTCTCCTTGATCGAACTGCGCGAGCGCCAACTTTTTCATCTGTCGATAGAGGCGTTCTTGTTCGGCGGTTAAAGGAACGTCTCGGCGCATGTAAATTTTTTCGGGCAGATCTAAACAATCTTTTTTAAGTGTTCTCAGCGAGAACCGATTGAGCTTTTCATTCAGTTCATCAAGCCGTTGGTAACCCACAATTTCCTGAATGCTTCGGGGACCAATATAACGTTGCTGCATCCGTGCGTAACGATTTCTAAATGCATAAAAACTTTTGAAGCCTAAAGCCTTGGGGCTTAAAAACGCACATTGACTGTACAAATCCATCGGGGATTTTGTAATGGGCGAACCGGTTAAAATGCGCCGGTACTTTGCAAACTGCGCCGCCTTTATAATGTTCTTTGTTCGAAGTGCTTTGTGGTTTTTGATCGTCGTGCTTTCATCCACGACCAATAAATTTTTGGGATTACTTTTTAAGTATTTCAAAACAGTGCTGGCACCTTTTTTGGTACTCACCGCCTCTATGTTCATCACCAAGGTGTGTAATGTGTCCGCTTTACGTTTTGCGGGATAGATAATGCCCTGCATATCGGCAATGAATTTTTTCGTGAGGTTGTTTTGCCACCGCACCAGATTGTGCGGGATCCGCTCAGGTAAGTGCCGGGGGATCTCCAAGCGGATCCAGTTGTCGTAAACGCCTTTCGGGGCCAAAATAAGAACCGTGTCGATGTGTCCTGCTTCAAACAGCAACGCCATCGTGTCCACAATAACTTTGCTTTTGCCCGTGCCCATTTCCATATACAGGGCGTAATACTCTGAAAAACAAGAATTTTTCAGAGCGGTTTCCTGATGCTCATACGGCTTCGTTTTCCATTGGTAATTGGACATAGTTCCCCCTTGACTTGTGCAATGATATAAGACATTATCGGCAACGTAAAGGGCCAATCACCCTTTCAAACACGAACCACGGAACAGGAGAAGCGAAGCGTATGAGCGATTTAATCTTCGATATGGAAGCCGATTCCGTCTCTTCCAAACTAAGCAACGTTGACGATACAAATCTGAAAACCGTTGCTGAAGTTGCCGAGCGGATAATTGAAACCGAAGAAAATATTGAGCAATTGGAAAATTTGCTCAAGCAAAAGAAAAAAAACCTGCTAAAACTCACGGATGAAGATCTTCCGGCCATGCTCACTGAGATGGGCTTATCGGCATTTGAACTGGAAGATGGATCAAAAATTTCTTTGAAACAAACCTACGGTGCCCACATAAAAGTGGACAACAAAGAAGCCGCTTTCACTTGGCTTCGCGACCACGAATTCGATGATCTGATCAAAAACACGGTAAGCGTGAACTTCGGACGAAACGAAGATACCAAGGCCCGTGAGTTTGTATCCATTATCGAAGGGCAGGGATTTTCTCCTGCTCAAAAAACAGATGTTCATCCCTCGACGCTCAAAGCCTTTGTGAAAGAAAGGGTGGAACAGGGTGAAGAAATCCCAATGGAACTGTTCGGCGTCTTCGTTGGGCAGCGGGTAACAATCAAAAGAGGAACCAAATAATGGCGGCGAAAATGACCAAAAAGAAAGTGAACAAAGAGTTAACGGCTGGACTAGATACGTCGCTGTTCGAATTGGACGCGGGGGTGGGCAACGAAGAGGTGGGACAGGAAGACCTCGCACTTCCGTTTTTGAAACTGCTACAGGCCAGCAGCCAGAAAAGCATCAAGCAATTGAAGGCGCTGGGTATTAATGCGTCGCCGGGGGATGTCTGGAACACCGTGACCAACGAGATATACACAGAAAGAAAATTACGGGTTATTCCGTCGGCCTATCAACGTCGGTTCATTGAGTGGACTCCGCGCGGGGACGGGAATAATGCTCCGGTCGCCATCTACACGCCTGACGAAAAACGCCCGGAAACCACCAGAAGTCCTGAAGACAACAAGGACTATACGGAAAGCGGCTCCTACCTGGAGGACACGCACCACCACTACCTGCTGGTGCTGAACGACAACAAGAGTTCCACTGTTGCGTTGCTGGCGATGAAAAGCACGGCCTTAAAAAAATCTCGAAAATGGAACAGCATGATTGCCTCGCGGGTAATGACCAACGACGCTGGGAAGCTTTTTAGCCCACCCCGTTTTGCCTATATTTACACGTTGCAGGTCATCGAAGACGGCAACGATGAGGGCGAATGGTTCAATTGGGACGTGACCTTGGAAGGCCCCGTTGAAAACGCGGACCACTATCAGGAGGCCCGTCAATTTGCTCACAGCATCAAAACCGGAACGGTAACCGTTAAGCATCAGCAGGAAGAGGGCGGTACAGAAATAGAGGAAGATGTGCCTTTCTGATCGAAAAATAAAAAAATAATGACGGCGCATGACGCGCCGTCTCGATCAGGGGGGTTTCATGTCTGATGCAGGAAAATTTGCAGGTATTTTCGACGGCCTGAGACAGGCGTACGGAACCTACAATGTAAACCGAAAAAACGCGAACGGGAAAAATCTAGGAAAAGCCAACCTAGTTCGCGAACCACGCACCACGGCTCTATGGGAAAAGCACCTGAGCGGCGAAGGGGTTTCTGTTGGGATCATTCCCATAAACGAAACGAACGAATGCCGCTGGGGCTGCATCGATGTTGATGAATATCCGCTCGACCACACAGCGCTTGTTGATAAAATCCGCAAATCCAAATTACCGCTTGTTGTTTGTCGGAGCAAATCCGGCGGTGCACATTGCTTTCTGTTCTGCACGGATTGGATTGCCGCCAAAGATATGCAAGAGGTTTTGCAGAATTTAGGTGCAGGGCTGGGCTATGGCACGTGTGAGGTGTTTCCTAAACAAATACAACTGAATCTGGACAGGGGGGACGTAGGGAATTTTCTTAACATTCCTTACTATGATGCCGCCGAGGGGCTGCGCTACGCCATCCACGATGACGGCTCTGCTGCCACGCTTTCTGAGTTTTTCGAACTGCACGGAAAATATGTTCAAACACCGGAGCAATTGCTGTCCCTGACCATTGAAGCTACGGACAGTACCCCCATTCCCGACGGCCCTCCGTGCCTTCAACACCTGTGTTCTCAAAAAATCAGCGAGGGATCCCGAAACAACGGCCTGTTTAATGTTGGCGTTTTCCTGCGAAAAGCCTTCCCAGACTCGTGGGAAACGGAGATTTTAAATTACAACACTAACTACCTCACGCCCCCGCTACCGCTCTCGGAAGTCAACGTTGTCGCCAAGCAGTTGCAAAAAAAGGACTACACCTATAAGTGCAAAGACAGCCCCATAAACGCTTTTTGCAATGCTGATTTATGCCGCACCCGAAAGCACGGCGTAGACGCCACGGCCACCGGAACACTTATCGCCAACCTGCGAAAATATAACAGCCAGCCTCCTGTTTGGTTTGTAGACGTAAACGGGCAGCCGCTGGAAATGGACACAGAAGGTCTAATGAACCAGCCAACCTTCCAGCGAGCCTGCGTCGAACAATTGAATTTCATGCCACGTACGCAAACCAAACAAGTGTGGGAAGGACGCCTTAACCACTTGTTGACGGACATGACGCAAACCGAGGGCAACGTACTGGAAGTGAGTCAAGATGCCAGCATCGCGGGGCAGTTTTATGATTTCCTCGAAGAGTGGTGCACGAGCAAGCAACGCGCCAGTGAACGGGAGGAAATACTCTTACGCCGCCCCTACACGGATGATGAAGAAGGTATCACTTATTTTCGACTCAAGGATTTTGATGCCTTCCTGCGAAAGAACCGGTTCTTTGATTTCAAACCGCACAAGATGGCGCAACGCTTACGGGACATAAACGGAAAATCTATCCTCCTCAAAGTCCGGGGTAAACCTGTCCGCGTGTGGTCTATCCCGGCCCACGAACAGCACTCCGTCGAAGTGCCTACCCCAGATTTCGGGAAAAATAAAGACGCACCGTTTTAATGTTCCCCGAGAGAGGTATATAACGAATGCTTAAACAAATGCGAAAAATATGGGACTGGTTTGTCATGCTAATACGGCGGCCAAAGACTAAGCCCCGCATGAAGACACGTCGAATGTCGAAGCCGGTTGGCCGCGTCGGAACTTATAAAACATTGTCTGGATTGCTGGAGAATATAGACATAGTTCAAAAGCGTCTTTTATGTAAGACCCTCTACAGTGAAACGCATCGTAAAACACGAAAAGCGTTGAGGAATATCGGCCCCTATATCCCCCACGTCGGATCGAAAACGCACACTTCTAAGGTTCTGGATACCACGAAGTTGAGTTCGATCATGTTTGTTGCGCTATCAAGAAAAAATAGCGAAAGAAAAAAGATAAAATTTAAAGGCTCCGTGGAACTGGAGGATTCTTGCCCCAGCGAATTTATTTACGCCGTCAAAGCACCAAAACGCTTAGGGTGCGACTTGAAAAAACCCGGACATAAGTCGTTGGCGGTGTACGAGTGCGGAATAGCCTTTCGGGACATATCAGACGACAAACTTGCTTGGGTTTCTTTTTATTCCTCCGTAAACAAGGCCGGGGAAGTGGAGATTCTGCGGCAGAGAATGCCTAAACGCATTTCTTTCCCAATAAAACGGGGGCGCTGCGGTCAATATAGTGGTGGTGCTTACATACAAAGGAATCAGTGGGGCCTTTCAACAATGGACAAGGAACCCATTCAAGATTGTTGGGAATCCGTTGAAGCCTTTTTGCGATGTATTTTTTGCAGTGCACTAAATTTTTGGATGTACAAAGATCAACAGTGGTCGGTGTCCATCCGAAAACAAGGTTATCGCGTCACATTTAGTGTGCCAATGAAAGAAACGAAATACTATTTTAAAGACCGGGAAAAGACGGCCCTGACGCCAACCGGGAAAAAGAAAACAATTATTCACTATGTGCGGGAGCATCAGCGTCATGTAAACAATAAAATAACTACCGTGAAAGAACATCTGCGAGGGATACGAGAATTCCAATGGAATGATTGCCTGTGTTGCGTCACGGCACCGACTTTTCATCGGTTTTCCTCACAAAATTTCGTGGAAGCGCCTAGCGATTTTGATGACAGCGGCGAATCCTACGTTGAAATTGATGATATGGCGAAGATGCTGGCTAATCTTGAAGACTCTCAAGAAACCGCTTCAGCGAACGAATGTTTGGATAACCCGGCTTAAAATGTTTCGGATCTTCGGACCCCCCGGTACGGGCAAAACGACGACGCTGTTGAATCTGGTTGATCAAGCTCTGGCCGATGAAGTGCCTCCTAACCAGATCGCATTCCTCTCGTTCACAAAAAAAGCGGCCACGGAAGCGCGGGACCGCGCCGCGAAGCGCTTTAACTTGGATGCGGAGCATGACTTACTTTATTTTCGCACCCTACACAGCTTGTCCTATCGCCTGTTGGGTTTGCGGAACGATCAACAAATGAAAACGGAACACTTCCACGAACTTTCAAACCGTCTTGGGATCCAGCTTGTTCGATCTAACTCAGACCTATTTGTGAATGACGAGGCGACTATTTCCCTGTCCGACCACCCCATTTTAAGCCTCATCAATCTGTCGCGGTTGAGAAAAATTTCCATTCGCGAGCAATACAACCAATCCAACATAGATAACGTCTGGGAAGAGGTGTCCTACGTGGACCGCGCCTACCACAAGTATAAAAAAGCAAACGGTCTGCTGGACTACACAGATACGCTCGTGATGTTTGCGGAAAATTTGGCAGACCACTGCCCACGGTTCAAAGTCTGCTTTCTCGATGAAGCACAAGACTTGAGTCCCCTGCAATGGGACATTGCCCACGGTCTGGATGACCACAGCGAAAAAATGTATTGCGCTGGCGACGACGACCAAGCGATCTACCGCTGGGCGGGAGCCGACATAAATCAATTCATCCACCTGCCCGGAGGCTCCGAAACCTTGGAGCAATCGTATCGTATCCCACAAAGCGTCCATACCGTTGCCGATAAAATTGTGTCGCGAATCACAGATCGGTATCCCAAGCAATATCGGCCCCGGCAGGAAAAGGGTACCGTCGAACGGATCTACGATCTGTCTGAAGCAGACTTGTCCCACGGCTCATGGCTCATCCTTACCCAAGCGAACTACATGCTGGAGCCTCTGGACACCACACTGCGCTCAATGGGTTACCTGTTTGAACGTCCCCGCCAGCGATCTATTTCCGAAAAATTATCGGAAGCTGTGAATGGATGGGAAGCCTTGCGGAAAGGGAACGAAGTCTCACTGCACACGGCCCAGTGTGTCTATGGATACATGACGGGCAACGGTGTTCGCATCACACGTGGACACAAAAAAATCCTCGAAGATGAAACCGCCATGTTCACGTTGGAAAAACTTCAAAAACAACACGGCTTGTTGGCTACCGAAGATCAAATCTGGCACGAAGCAATGGACAAACTGCCGGATGCAGATCGTGCGTACATTGTTGCCCTGTTACGGCGCGGAGAAAAGTTTAATGCCCAGCCTCGTATCCGATTGTCCACCATTCATCAATCTAAGGGAGGAGAAGCGGACAACGTTGTTTTGTTTTCCGATTTAGCGCCAGCGGCGGCACGAGATTTCAATAATGACACACACCGCGTTTTTTACGTGGGGGTGACACGTACAAGACAAAGCCTATATATTGTCGAGCCGGAAAACCTGCATTTGAGCTACTTGCTATGAAACCGGTTACTAAACTTCAGATGGCGATGTTTCCACCGAAAAGCGAATGGGTGCCCCCAAGCGAGCTTCCCGATCTCACCTCCGCAACTGAAATTGCCATCGATCTGGAAACAAAAGATCCCAACCTAAAATCCCACGGTCCCGGCTGGGCCACGGGCAACGGGGAAGTTGTTGGCTATGCCGTAGCCACCGCATCGTGGAATGGCTACGTGCCGATCCGCCACGTGGGCGGCGGCAATTTGGATGAACGCATAGTGCACCGCTGGATTAAAAAAATCTGCGAATGCCCTGCCGACAAAATTTTTCATAACGCCGCGTACGATGTGGGTTTTCTGAAACACGAGGGTTTCACGGTGAAGGGCAAGCTCATCGACACGATGATCACCGCCAGCCTGCTCGATGAAAACCGCTTTTCCTATTCTTTGAATGCACTGGCTTACGATTACCTGTCCCAAGCCAAAAGCGAACGCCTGCTCACCGAAGCCGCGCAGGAGTTCGGCGTGGACCCGAAAGCAGAACTTTATTTGTTGCCCGCCATGTATGTCGGGCCATACGGCGAAGCCGATGCCCGATTAACGCTGGAACTGTGGCACTCCTTTAAGTTGGAACTGATGAAGCAGGAACTGTCCACCATCTGGGAATTGGAAATGGCCTTGCTGCCGTGCCTGATCGAAATGACATGGAAAGGTATTCGCGTCGATCTAGACCGCGCCGAACGGACCAAACAGGAACTCATCAAACAGGAAAAGGCCACGCTCCGAAAGATTAAAAAACTTGCCGGGAAAGATGTCGAAATCTGGGCCGCTCAATCGGTCGCTGCGGCCTTTGAAAAGGTGGGCCTGTCATACCCAAAAACCGAACAGGGTGCACCGTCGTTTACGCGCGGATTCCTGTCAGAACACTCTCACGAATTACCCGCCCTTATCATGCAGGCGAGGGAACTGAACAAAACACATTCGGCCTTTGTCGGCAACGTTCTCAAATATGTTGGAAAGGACGGGCGCATTCACGCGCACATCAATCAAAACCGCAGCGATTCCGGCGGAACCGTGTCAGGTCGCCTAAGTTATCAGAACCCAAACATTCAGCAGTTGCCTGCGCGGAACCCGACCCTCGGCCCCATGATCCGAAGTCTGTTCCTCCCAGAAGAAGGGCAACAGTGGGCGGCGATCGACTATTCGCAACAGGAACCACGGATCTTGGTGCACTACGCCAAGGCCTACGGGGATTCAAAAAATACGGAATTAAAGGGCTTGTCCGAATTTCTGGAAGGCTATACCAACGACCCGAAAATGGACTTCCACAGCCTCGTCGCCGAGATGGCGGAAATTCCCCGCAAGCAAGCAAAAATGATTAATCTTGCGATGATGTACGGCATGGGAGTCAACAAGCTAGCGGAACAACTCGACATTGACAAAGCCGAAGCCAAGACCCTCACCGACCGCTACCACGAGCGCGTACCGTTCGTTCGACAACTTATGCGAGGGGTAAGCAGTAGATTGAACGATCCGCGCTCCAGCGGCTCTATACGCAGCCTCCGAGGCCGCAAGTGTCGCTTCGATCTGTGGGAACCCGATTCCTTTGAGATGCACAAAGCGCTCCCGAGGGAGGAAGCCATAGCCGCGTACGGCGCTACGACACGACTCGTGCGCGCATACACATATAAGAGTTTAAACCGACTGATCCAAGCCAGCGCTGCGGATATGTGCAAGCAGAGCATGGTTAATTTGTTCCAAATGGGTGTGGTGCCCTTGGTGCAGATCCACGACGAATTATGCTTTTCGGTGGAGAACCGGAAAGAGGCTGAAAAATACGCGGAGATTATGGAACAAGCTGTACTGCTTGAAATTCCCAACCGCTGCGATATTGAAATCGGGCGCAGTTGGGGCGAAGCCTCTTGATTTTCTTGGAGAATCCGATAGACTCCCATTACGCAGCCCAACCGGAGAATACTTTAAAAATGGATACGACTAAATGGAAATCGGTGCTTGTCACCCGCCCCATGTACGAGGAAATTTCCGCCGTCGCTCGCATTGAAGCTCGATCAATATCGGGCCAGTTGCGTTTGATGTGGGAGGCATGGAAACGGGAAAATCTATCTAAAAAAGATCAGAAGTTTTTGAAAGAAGAAATCGACTCTCGGCGGAACGCTGAGAACGCCTAGCGCCGCGCGTCTTCGGACGCCAGCATCGCCTCTAAACGCTTCACCTCTTTTTGCAGTTGTTTTATGTGCTTTTTTTTCTTGTCCAGTAATTCCCGCTGCATTTGGATCAAGTGACGAGCTTCTTTGCCCATCGTCTCGCTCACAGCATAATGCCGGAAAGCGCGAAGGCTATCACGGATCCCGTAGCGATCCACATGTAGAGTTTTTCCCAGCTTTTTCGTCTTCGATTTCGTCTTCGATAGCGCTCGTTCGATTTCAATTGATCCTGCATGATATACTCCATTTTTCCTTTCCTCCGGTTGATGTATAAGACAATGTAAGATAAGCTGACGCCTAAGTCAAAAGGAAACAAAAACTATGTCAAACATTATAAACCTTCCTCCGCCCCCGGCGGACGACGTACCCCCAATCTACGAGGAAACTCTAGAATGGGTCGCCGCTGTCCGAATAATAGAAGCTGCTTTGGTTGAATTTTCTGACAGCCTGTCCAAAGAGGACACGGTTGCATTGGGACGGGCGTGGGGGCGGATACAGCAAGGATGAACATGTCTTCTGAAGCCCAAAACAAAATTAACGATTTCAATAGCGCAGCAGAATTAACAGAAAAGCTCGTGCAAAAATTTTACGACGAGGAGTTGACGTTCGACGCAGCGATGGGCGGAGCGTTAACCGTGATGATACAGTGTCTGCTGCGAGGGTCGTCAGATCAAACGCACACGCTCGGGATCCTCGGGTCTGCGGTGAGCATCGCTGTCGCTTCGAACATGAGTGCTGAAGAAGAAGGAACGCCAAACGAGGAAATTTTAGAGTCAGTTTTGATCGACGAAGGATCCCTCCACTGATCCTCCTCCACGTCGCGCGCGTCGGCGGAACACACAACGCGCATCCCACTCCGGCTGATTTGTCCCCTCGATGCCGGAGCGCTCGACCGACCGGGCGTACCTAGTGCGCCCGGTTTTTTTTATTGACCAGTCCCATATTGTCCGCTAGACTGCCATACATATGAAACGGAGAACTTGATATGGCAATGATAGTTCTGCTGACGGCGTTAGCTGGCGATGCCTGCGAGCACTTCGCTCGGCTCCTCTCGGAGACTTACGTCGAAGCGTTCGGCGGCGACAAGTACGCGCAGATCAACCTGTCCCTTTACGAGGAAGCCTGCACGGCCGCGCTACGGCAGGAGTTCGGAGATCTCACAAGCTGGGACTGCGCTCAGAACTTGACGCCCGCCGCAGCGATGGTCTGTCAGTTCGAAGTCACGTATGAGTAAGCATACTAAGCAGAACAACAAATAATGGAGATTAATCATGTCGGAGAGATCAGAGTCCGCTGACTCGCGCAAACGGATCCGCAAACTTCAGAAGAACCTGTTGCAGATAACGGCGGAGAGGGACTTGTATAAAACGGCAGTCGAGGACGCATACGAAAAGTATCGGCAACTTGCCCCGTCAATCGAAGCTGGCGCTCGAACGCGGACTCTCGCAGCAAATCTTCTCTCGATGTCAACTATACTTCGCAAAGCACTGGAGCAAAGCATAGCCGCGAACACAGATTCCAAAAGGACGCGCACCGAAGTGCGCGCCGCGATTTGGTCTTAATCCCTTCTTCATAAGGACAGCTTTCAAACCAAAGAGGAGACAGAGATGTTCTACTATCTTACGAAAGACGGCGACAGGTGGTCGCCGGTGGTGTCAGCTAATTTGGCTGGCTACTGGTGGTGGCGGTTCAGGCTCGCCGGTCGAGCCGGGTTTGACATCGTCAAAGTAGACGATTTGAACGACCCGGTCCCGCCTTTGTGGGACGACGTCTTACAGCAATCATGACTAAATTACAGATAAGCGAGGCAATCACAGAGCAGCCGCAGCCGCAGCGATTCCTTGTCACGTGGCGCGGCCTGCATACCTCGGAACTGCACTTCGCAGCGACGTACACACGTCCAGAAGCCGAACTCCTAGCGCGGAATTTGTTGATCAACAACCGCCCCTCACGGATCTACGAAGTCGATCTGCCTTGAAAAAAAACCCGGCCCCGTGAAGGGCCGGGCTTAAAGGCACTAGATCTTTCCCAGACCCAAGTGCCATGCCAGCTTGGCTCCCAGACTTCCCACCGTATCCGCAAAATTCTCGGACAAGTGATCGCTTTCATGGAAATGCGCGAACTCATGGAGCATTAACTCTACCTGAACTTTTCTGTTTTCACGCCGGAACCATTGTCGTCCCAGCGCGTCAACGTTCAGGTGCAAGCTCCGCTTTGAGTACGCCGCCATGAAGGCGTTGCCGGTTTTGACCAACACAACCCCGGTTGAGCAACCTAACAAAAGCTCGTGCAATCGTTTGGAAAACTCCACCGTGTCGCGTTGGTCCGCCGTCCAATCCGCCGGATCAACGGTTTCGGCTTCGGGCGCATTCGGATTATTAGAATACGCCTCGTACGATGTTGGGAACTTCTGCCCCGCGGCCGTTATGGCGGACGCCGCCTTGGCGTTTCGCCACTGACCGCCGGTCAGAGTGCCCCCGGTTATCACCGTATGGCCGTTTGCCGCAGCGACCCGGTTGGCCTCGGGATTTGACGGGTCATAAGCGACCCGCTTCTCCCCAAACCTCGCCGTCATCACCCGCTCCGTCACTGCATCCGTGCAGCGCTCGTCCGATGAGGCTTCCGTCACCCAAGACTCTGAAAAGTCCTCGGTGTCGAGCAAGTGCGCCGCCGCGTTCAGAACCGCGACTCGGAGTTCCGCCAAGTAGGCGGGCGTCACATTGTCACGGTCTGCGTTCAACGGCACCTTTTGCTGCACATTCACGTGCCAGCGATCTTCGGTTTCGACAACCGGGATCCCGAGTTCGTAAATGTGAGGCACCTCATCCGCCGTCGGCTCGTAAAGCTCCACCGTCGTAGCACGGCGGCTTCGCTTTAGGTTGCCGTCGTCGTCGGCAATGACCGTCGGCAGCGTCAGTTCAAGGGTGCTGGCCGGGGTCCGTGAGTTCAATGTCACAGTCCGATCCTGCACCTTGAGCGTCGTCTCGATGTCGGGCGGAGCAATCAGGGTGTGGAAAAAATCCTCAAACTCCTGAATGTCCACGTCGGTCATCGGTAACGTCGCCTCGAACAGACTGCCAGATTCCCGGCGGCTGCGGAGGTTGTGGCGACCCTTGGCGTCAAACGCGACACCGCCGGTCACCGTCACGATCCGCGCCTCACGGGCCACGGACAGAACGAGCTTCTCACCAAGATTGAACCGCCCTCGCAGCGTTGGATCGGCCTTTTTGGCTGACGGCGCATAGAGAGTGTACGCATGGGTCAAGTCGGACCAACCGTCGGGATCGTCGTCCACCACGGTAACGACCGCGAGGCCGCGACGTAGCTTCTCGATCTCAACAGTAACGTTGGTCACGTTTTGATCCCAAGCGTTTTGGATCAACTCGGCCAGAATGAACGACCGGGGCCTGTCGGCCATCAATTGAGACAGACCTTTTCGATCTACATCGAACCAAGCTCTTTGTGCTGTTTTTGGCACAGCACGGCCCTTTGCCTTGTAAGGCATAAGCTTTCTCCATTTTGTTAAAGAACACGTTTGCGACCGAGATAGCCGCTCCTATATTATCCCATAGATAGGGGTTTGGAGCAAGGGGCACGTAAGTCATTGATTTAAAAGAGGTTTCAGGAATTGGGGTTTTCGGGTCACGGAACAAGGAACACGGGTTACTATATATACGTTCTGAGTGAATTTTTTTATTTTTCTAAAAATATGCCGTTACCTCGGTTACCGGTGTTACTTTAGGTGTTTTTTATATATAAATCAATAACTTAGTGGTAACAAAATAGGTCAAACTAAGGTGTTACCTTATAGGTCAAAAAAGTTACTCTACCTTAATCAAGAAAATACCTTAGTGCGATCTGAGTGAGTTTTTTATTTTTTTTGTTCTGAGCATATATATAGTGTTTCCTATTTTAACGCCCTGTGGCAAAATCCCAGTCATGGCAGTCAATCAAAGTCGCTACCTCGTTTTGCCCGATCCCGATAGGCAAAAGCCCCGCCCGCCGCGAAAAGTTTCGCCTCCGGCGTTTTTGCCTGAAAATCGTCCGCTGACGAAAAAGCAGGAAAAATTCGTTCGGGAATTGGTAGAGAACACCGGGCGCATAACGCTTCGAGAAGCAGCGGAAAAAGCTGGGTATAGCGCACGTGGCGCTTCGGTGCGGGCTTCTGAATTGACGAACCCGGCGGTGTGCCCTCATGTCGTTAAGCGGATCCTCGAAGTCCGCGCTGAAATGAAGATTAAATACGGAATCGATGAGGATCAGGATCTCGCGGACTTGTGGCGGCTGCGAGAAGAGAG
>Ga0181375_1000071_pt1 | contig 48293 bp, 51 predicted proteins | sample LowvirmetaG_FD_130090 | JGI IMG/M metagenome (GOLD analysis project Ga0181375, IMG submission 130090) | Marine viral communities from the Subarctic Pacific Ocean - Lowphox_11 viral metaG | ecosystem: Environmental > Aquatic > Marine > Oceanic | place: Subarctic Pacific Ocean | collected 2015-12-09 | reverse complement strand
GAACGGTCGATCGCGGCCTGGACACCCGGCGATAGCCTGAGGATTGCCCGGTCTTTCCTGAATGGCCTGCGACCGGGAAGCGCACGGGAAGGAATGCCGAGTATATCAGGTGCCATTATACCGGCGGATCGCCTGAGAGTGCCCGAACTGTTTGCGACTGATCCGGAGCAGCGCCTTGATGCATGGGCGATGGACGGCGACCGAACAGCGACCGGAACGCCAATTCTAGCCGCCGATACCAGCGGTTCCCTGTCGCTTCCCTCGGAATGGTATCTCGCAGATCTTCAATTTTCGACAGGGCCGGCCATAGGGGCCACAATGCCGGGCGTACCTTTCGTTATTGTCGGTCGCAATACGCGCGTCGCCTGGGCCTTCCGGTCATTTCCCGTGCCAGACGAGGAGGCACCAAGGGGGCCGTCACCCGTGCAGGCGGCAGGTTTCCTGACGATGCTGGAGCTGTTCGCGCGTTCGGCCGACGCGACCGATGCCATCGGAGTTGCCGCAGACATGTTGCCGAAGGGCATGGAGGCATTGGCCATTGACCGAGAGACCGTTGCCCGATGGCCAAGAGCGGAGGCCGTTCGGGCGTCGTCTTTTCGCGACATTCGACTGGCGGAGCTTGAAGCGCGGCAATCGATCTTCTCGACGGAAGGCGCCATCGGTGTTCAAAGGGACACCGTAAGTTCCGTGGCGCGAACCCTCCTGCCCCTGATGGCGAAAGAGCTTTGGTTCGTGCAGTCCAGAGACAGCACCGAAGGCACCGATGCGGACAGCCTTCGTCGTGAGCTACTGGACAGGCTTGCGTCGTGGAATGGCGAAATGGATCGCTATTCACCGGAACCTCTGCTGTTCTGGACCTGGGTCCGGGCTTTGCAGCAGCGCATTTTGAAGGACGAGTTTCCGACAGCGGAGCAACTCTGGACCCGTCCGAACCCAAACTTTCTTTATGCGGTACTCAGCGATCGTCGCGGTAGCGCGATCTGGTGCGACATCCGCCTATCCTCACCTCGCGAGACATGTGAGGAGCAGGTTCGCGTGGCCCTGGATGATGCCCTTGGCTGGCTGGTCGATCGATATGGGCGCGATCCCTCGACATGGACCTGGGGGGAAGAGCATAGATTGGACATGCAGTGGTCGCCGATCAGTTCACGTCGGTTGCTGACCAACCTGCTGTCCCTTCAAGCGCCGATTTCAGGCGATCCGTTTACGCAATTCTTAACATCATTTGGTGTCGTAGAAGACCGTCCATTCCTTGTGAGTGCCGGAAGCAATTTTCAGGCGGTCATGTCGATATCGGAAGCAGCGGGATCATACTACATCTCGCCCGCCGGACAGTCGGGACATCCGCTATCTCGATTCTACGACAATCTCTTTCCCTCGTGGATACAAGGCGAATACCTCGCCATGTCGACCGATCTGTCACTGGCCCGTGGCGGCGCTTCCGGGATCTCGCGGCTCACACCAGCTACCTCCGACAACCCTCGGATGAGCGAGGGCCAGAGCGAATGATCACGAACCTCTTCTTTCTTTACGACCCTTTCGGCGATGCGCTGTCACCGCTGTCGCTCATTGTTGTCGGCCTTACAGCATGGCTGTTTTTGCGTGGGCTCAAAATACACGTTCGCTGTCTCGGAAGGGTTTCTGGCTGGCGTCGAACCGTCTTCTTTGTCGGCCTCGCGGTCGTCCTCGTCGCGACGAATGGGCCGCTCCCGCCATTGGGGCACAGTCTGTTTTCTGTACATCAGGTCGAGCATCTTCTTCTGCGACTGGTAGGACCGCTTCTTATCGCGGTTTCTCAGCCCTGGCTTGGCCTTCAAGCCGGATTGAAAAGGGAATGGCGCCGACGCCTTGCCGCGATTGGGCGTGCGCGCATCCCGCGATTCTTGGCGCTTCCTGCATCTGCCACCTCCCTGTTGATTGGCGCGCTTTTCGTCTGGCAGATCCCGATGATCTACGCCCTTACACAACGTATTGCGGCGATGGAAGCGCTGGCACATCTGTCTATGGTGCTGGCGGGGCTTTGGTACTTTGCTATGCTGTTCGATCCGCGTGATCCGCCTGAAGGAGCGCGGCGCGGTGCTCGACTGATGTCAGGGTTCGTGGTGATCGTTTCCAACATCTTTCTGGGCTCCCTGACAACGCTCAAGGAGGTGCCCCTCTATGGATCAGAAATCATCGCAGCGAGCGGTGGTCGACTTCGCGCCCTGGCTGACGAGACAATCGGCGGCTACGTAATCTGGGTCCCGTCGTCGATGGTTCTCATCGTGGCAATCATCCTGGTGCTGAACGGCTGGAACGCGGCGGAGGAACGGCGCTGGACGTCCCGCTACGACCTGATGCGCCAATCGAATGCGGCGGCGCTCGAGTTTCCGGAAACCGCGGAGGAACTGCGTCTGAAAGTAGAGAAGCCGAACCGGGACATGGGCCGTACCCTCGCCCTTGGCGCATTCGCCATGTTCATGGTTGTCATGATTACCGTCGTGACCATCGTCTATGCCCTCGGATAGATTGAATTCGACATGATACCAGACGTATTCTTCCCCGCTAGGGCCCGCCTGTTTCGCCACTGCCACGGCTGGACACATATTGTAGTGTCCTTACGCGAACCGGGTGCTTGCGCTGGCCCACGGCGGCGAGCGTCACTTTGGCCGTGATCGCCATCGAAGCGATCAACGTGGCCCTGTGCCGACGATTTGCCTGATTTGACGGAAGATCATCTCCTCCCATCAGGCGTAGATGTCGATCGGTGTTCCGTCTTTCACCATTGCATAGATGTCCTCGATCTGCCGATCTGTGACCGCGATGCAGCCAGCTGTCCAGTCGCGGACGTCCGTTGGGTCGATGCCTGGGCGTGGACCACCATGGATGAAGATGTCGCCGCCGGGGGAAAGGCCCTGCGCTTCAGCAAAGGCGATGTCGGCCTCATTCGGATAGGAGATGCCAACCGAAAGATGATACGTACTTTCGGGGTTGCGCTTATCGACTACGTAAGCGCCCTCAGGGGTCCGGCCGTCTCCCTCGAATTGCTTGTGACCCTCAGGAGCGAAACCCAGCCCGACCGGATAGGTTTGCAATACGCGATCGGCTCCGTCCAGAACAAGCAAACGCTGCCCCTTGTAAAGCCGAACACGGGTCACCTCGGGTCCGCCATAGCTGCGGAACTTGCTGGCACAGCCAGACAAAAACGCTGCCAACCCGCCCAACAGGACGGCGCGGCGGGGAAATCGGATGGTTTTCACTGCTCGATGCCTCTTTCGTGAGGTCTGATATGGACATTACGTTACCTTGCAAATGCTGCGTGATCAATGTCCGTGGGCAAGCGCGGCCTTTGCCATCTCTGGACCAACCTGCTCACCGCTGAATGCCTTGCGGGCCTACCGCAGCGCCTTGAGGGCGACCGGCAGGGAGGCCACGGCAAGCCTTAATCGAACAACTCGTGAAGCCAGGATTTGCGGCGATAGCCGTGCTTGCCGTCGCCGCCGCCGTGCTTTCCGCGCCGGTAGCCGCGATCATCGTCGTAGCCGCGCGGCTCAGGCACCCGCTGAGGCGCCACATCGGGTGCCGAACGCTCGATGATCTTGTCCAGTTCGCCCCGGTCTAGCCAGACACCCCGGCAATCGGGACAGAAGTCGATCTCGATCCCCTGGCGGTCGGTCATGCTCAAGGGCACCTCGCAAACCGGACACATCATCCTGCCCTTCACGCTCATGTCTCGTCTCGGCTCCTTTCCGGGTTCTCCCAGTTCAATGACCATGTGCCAGCGCCCCTTTGGCCAAGCCTTCGCCAACCTGCTCACCGCCGGACGGCGGTGCCTTGGCCTCTTGGCTGTTCAGCAGGCGCAGGGCGTTGGCCACCACCAGCAATGACACTCCTACATCGGCTGCAATAGCGCCCCACATCGATGCCACTCCGAACGCAGTAGCGACGACGAAAACGCCCTTGGTCGCCAAGGAAATACCGATGTTCTGATGGATAATCGACATTGTCCGGCGCGAATGACCGATCAGCCAAGGCACCTTGCCGAGATCGTCGGTCATCAGGGCTATATCCGCCGTCTCGATTGCCGCGTCCGAACCAACGGCACCCATTGCGATGGCGTAATGCGCGCGCGCCATGGCCGGGGCGTCGTTGACCCCGTCGCCGATCATGGCCACCATGTCATGCGTTTCGACCAGTTCTTCGATGGCAGTCACCTTGTCTTCGGGCAGAAGCTCGGCACGGACCTCGTCGATGCCGACCTCGGCTGCAACAGCGCGCGCTGTCCGCTCGTTATCACCGGTCAGCATGACGATGGTCTTCACACCCTGCGCGTGAAGCTGCGCCACGATGCCTTTGGCATCCGGGCGGATACGGTCGCGCAATTCCAAGATGCCGGTGACACCGGTGTCATCGCCCACGGCAACAAGGGTGCTGCCAGCCCCTTCGATGCGGTCGCGCAAATCCTTCGGAATGGCGTCGCCGAAACCCTTCTCCTCGGCAAACCGGTCCGACCCCAGCCAGATCGACCGGCCGTCTGTGCGTCCTTCAAGTCCCCTGCCCGGAACGGTTCGGGTATCTTCCGCGGCGGATACCTTGATGCCGTCGGCTTCTGCCCGCGCAAGAATGGCGCGCGCCAAGGGATGCGAGGAACGTGCCTCCAGCCCAGCGGCGAGGGTCATCAGATCTTGCGCCGATGCTTTGCCCAGCGGATGCACCGCCGCCACCTCGGGCTCGCCCATGGTGATCGTGCCGGTCTTGTCCATGGCCAGTGCAGTGGTCTTGCCCGGTGCCTCAACATATGCACCGCCCTTGATCAGCACCCCGGCCCGCGCTGAGGCGGTGAGTGCAGCGACGATGGAGACCGGTGTCGAGATGACCAGAGCGCATGGGCAAGCGATCACCAGCAGCACGAGTGCGTTGTAGAACCAATAATCCCAGGCCCCCCCGGAAATGAGCGGCGGCAGCAGGGCAATTGCAATGGCGAGAGCCATGACGATAGGCGTATAGATGCGGGCGAATTTCGCCACCCACTGCTCCACCGGCGCGCGGCGGGCATGGGCGTCACCGACCATGCGGATGATCTTGGCCAATACGGTGTCCGAGGCGGCCTTCGTGGCGCGCACCGTCAGTGTGCCTTCGCCGTTGATCGTACCGGCATAGACTTCGTCGCCCCGTTCCTTTGGGACCAGCGCACTCTCTCCGGTGATTGGCGCCTGATCGACGGCCCCTACCCCATCGACAACCTCACCATCCAATGGGATGCGGTCTCCGCCGCGCACGACGAAACGTGCGTTGATAGCAACCGCAGAAGCCGGAACGTCCGCTTCCGAACCGTCATTATAAAGAACTCTTGCCGTCGGCGGCGCGAGGTCGAGCAGAGCTGAAACCGCATTCCTCGCACGCCCGACGCTCCAGCTTTCGAGGTAGAGCGAGAGCGAGAAGAAGAACGCGACCGTCGCCGCCTCGAAAAATTCGCCGAGGCCAATTGCACCCGCGACTGCGACGACCATCAGCAGGTTCATGTCTGGCGACAGCCGCCGTGCGGACGACCATGCCTTGGGTGCCACGAGCCAGACACCGAACAGGATCGCAACCGCGAATAGCCCTGCCTCGACCAGTGGCATCGGCGCTTCGCCGTGCCCTGCGAAAAGGCCGAGTGCCCCGCCCATGCCGGTCTCGATGATGTGCCACAGGAAACCCGCAGCCCAGAAGCCGCCACTGAGCGCCGTAAACAGCCGCTGGCGTGCAAGATGGGCCGCTTGGTCGACCGACGCGTTTTCGGCATCCCAGGGCTTGGCGGTCATGCCGGTGCTTGCGACCAGTTCTGCAATTTCGCCGTCCGATACGCTCTTGGCGCTGTCGAGAATAGTCATCCGTCCATTGATCACGTCGAACGCGAGATGCTCGGCCCCGCCGATCTTCGGGCCGACCACCTTGTTCAGGATTGCTACCTCCTCGGCGCAATCGAGGCCGGACACCTGAAAACTGCGCCCGCCCGCTGGCGCGGGCGTAGTTGGAACGATGTCGCCGCACGTTCCGGCGCTCCCGCAGCAGCTGCCGCCGCTTGTCTGGGCATCTTCGGCGTGATCGTGATCGTGACGGTGGGTGTCGGACGGCATGAACGGACCTCTGGATTCGGGTGCTTTGCCATGACATAGCCCCTACAGTAGCTAGAGCTTCAAGAGCAAAATACGGTGGTATTTCAGTTTGTTTTATTGCTAGAGGGTGCAGTGACCGGCTCTATCAATCCTTGAGGCATGAAAAGCCGATGCAAAGAAAAACAGACACGAAAGGAAGCTTGATGCGGGTCTTGATGCTGAAGCAAAAAATAATGTTTGCAGTGGCGCTGTCGCTTACGGCCGGGTGCGCAATCCAGCTGTCGCGTTGCCCTTAAATCTGAGACACGACGCGTTCGGGGATATTTTTTGCCCTTAATTATGAGATTCCACTGCCATCGCGCCTATGCTTTTCGCGCGCTGCCGGGCGATGTAAACAACCGCGGCAAGCAGACGTGGCTCCTTATCGAAGGCGCGCAATAGAGCAACCCTTGCATAGTCGTCGATGCCGGAGCTTGAGATGGCCGCTTTGACCAGTGGACGGGATTGGGCTGCATCAATTGCAGCAAGGCCAAACAGCCTTACTTCCAGCCTGTGGCCCTGAAGAGCGTATAACGGATCTCCGCGGAAGGCCTTTAATGATATGGCAAAGGTGACCGCGCGCATTGCGCGCCGAAATTGCTTGGAGCTGCGTAATCGCGCGGCGTATTCAAGCCGCGCGGCGCCGTTGCGCGCACGATTTATCAGCTTTTCGGGCATCTGTTCGCCACTGGCCTTGCCGAGCGTCGGCACAAGTCTCGTCCCACAAACCTGGCAGTCGAATGCCCAGGCTCGCCTCCAATGCTTGAGCGAAAGGCCCTCTCTGGAACATTGCAGGCAATGCTGGAATGGTATCTGGGCCGTCAGCGAGGCTTCTCGTGTCGTCATTGCTGGGAAGGTCAAAGATCGCACAACATCTGGGTCAATCCGTGCGGCGTTGGCAATCTTCGCCGCCGCAGCCGCGTCGACGTTGAAGTTCAAGGCGGTGCCATGCGCGGTATCGATTCTGAGATGAGCCAGTAGTTCCGCATCATCACAGTAGTTGGCCGCCGCCAGCCTAGACAACCAACCTGACAACAACTCGTCGGGCAGCGGCGCGACAGTCTTGGGCAGCGGGTGCGGCTTCACACCCCGGACTTCTCGAGCCGCCGATGGGGGTTCGCATGGCGCGACCAAACCGGCGTCCATTTTGCGATTGCGTCATCGGTGATGCATTCATCACCTGTGACAATGGCGTCGATGGAAAGATCCTTGATCAGGGCGAAGATGCGCGAGGTCACCCCGCCGGTCAGCGCAAGTATCTGCTTTAGTGACTTGACCTTCAGATTGGATTTCTTCTCGAGGGGCATTGCCGCGATGAGTGTCTGGATCATGTCCGAGAACTCGGCGTCGTCGCGCCAGTTTGGAAGGTGATGTTCGTCCAGCCGCCTGGCAAGCTGGATATCACCACGGATGGCATCGACGGCCTCGCTGACCCCCAGGCAGACCAGCGACACTTCGAGTTCATTGCTGAGATACCGCAGAACATTGAGAAAGCGGCGCTGTTCGCGGTGGGTCCCGGCCAAGAGGTTGTGGACTTCGTCGATCATGATCATCCGCAGGCCAAGGTCGCGCAAGAGCGCGACGACACGGACTTCGAGGGAGGCCACATTTTGAGCGCGCGCGCTCAGTGCCGTGGCCGGTGCCCCGACGGTCGCCAGGATGTGCAGATAGAACCGTCGTTCGTCGGGAGCTGGTGGTGCTTGTAACAGTAACAGCGGCGTTCGCGTAATTCCCGATGCTGGGTCATATTCCGGTGCATATCTGCGCGAAAGATTGCGGGCGATCATCGTCTTTCCGATCCCGGACGCGCCATGCACAAGAAGGCCAGGCATACGGGTTTGCCTTGGCGCTTCGATCATACACTGCAAACGGTCCAGAACTTGTTCGGCCCGCGGAAAGCCAATCCAGATATCCGATTGAATGAGGGTGATCCGACCGTCTTCCTCTGTTTTTCCTGCCCTCAATTCACCATCTCTCCACCTTGAACAATGGGCGCGATGTATCACCCGTATCGATCGCGCGCAGCCCTTCGGTTGTCGAGACGGCCGAGTTGGCGCCCTCCAATGTCCCTTTTCTTTCACGGGATCGGCGTTCGGCCCTCGTCAGGCTCCGGCTTTCAGACTCGATTTGGCGTTGCTGTCGGATCAGCTCAGCCAGGACCAGCTCATTGGACCCGGACTTGCCAAGGGCACGGGCATTCCTCATGGCTTCGCGATATTCCCAGAGCGACACAGGCGGAATTTCCAGGTTTCGGTACCGAGCTTCGACGTATCGGTCATTATCCAGTTCGACCCAGATCACCGAGAGGTCGCGAGGGTCGTAGCGGACGACCACCTTTCCATCCCCGCGCCCGATGTGGCCTGCAAGCGCATCGGACCAGTACCGTATCTGGAACAGATGGATGCCGTCACGCCTGACCTTGCGCAGTTCACTTGGCAGAAAGCTCACCCGAAAGGCTTCAATCTCGAAGGGGATATCGCCCATCATTTGCTCTGAGAGCGCCTCCCATTTGGCAACGGGCGTGCAGCCAAGACTTGAATGAATGCTGTTGTTGTAGCGGCAGATTTCCAGAGCAAACCAGCGATCGAAGTCGCTTAAGGTCATCGTGGCCATGCCCTCGGCGTCATAGTCGCCCTTGGCCACGACCGAGGATTGCGTTGTTCCAGGCAACAGGTGCACGGCCCCCATCATCGTGCCGATCAATCGTTCGATGTGCCCTCCGAAATGAGGACTGCCTGGCGGCCGATAGACCAGATCGATCCCCCATTCCGCACATGCCGACCGAAAGGCATGCGACCGGAAATCGCGCCCGTTATCGACGTGGATGCTATGCGGTTTACCCTGCGCGGGCCAAGGAACATTGCGCACCAATTCCGCCAGAAGTTCCGCCTTGGGGGCCACAGCCTGTGTCAGGCAAAGCGCCACCGACAGACGCGAAGGTGCCTCGAGAGAGGTGTAATATCCGGTCACCATCCGCGTTGCGACGTCGATCGCCAGCGTGACCCAAGGCCGCCCAATTGGTTTGCGTTCAAAACTGTCGACGAGAATGATGTCCGCAGGCGTATGGTCGATTTGCACGACCTCCAGTGGCCGGTTTGCCTTGTTGTCGCCTACGACCGGCGCAAATTTCTGGCGGGCCGCCTTTGCGCCTTCGCGTGCCTTGGCAATTTCACGGGCATCCATTGCATCCAGCCTGCGCTGAACCGTCCGACGTGTCGGCGGTTGCAAGCCCTGCTGCCAGCACGCGCTTCGGATTTCTGTCACGATGCGCGACAGGCTTGGGCGTTCCCGCCGTAAGAAATAACGGCGAAGATGTTCTTCGATCACCGCTTCCACCTTGCCGGATATCAAGGTTGTACCAGTCGGGCGGCCCCGTTTCCGAGAAGCCAGCGCGCTGGTGCGCCCACCCTCTTCGGCCAGACGCTTTATCCAGCGCCAGACAGTCGCCCTGCTGACACCAAGCTCCCAAACGGCGTCATTGATGCCACTTTCCAGACTGCCAGTTCCTTTGAGATATGCCTGAACAAGCGGACGCAGAACGGCCGCCCTGCGCGCCTCCTCAGCACCAGCGGCAACGAAGTCTTCGCGATCATCATCCATCAATATTTGCCACACGAAGCTGCGAACCCTGTCTCAGGTTTAAGGGCAAAAATATCGGATTTAAAGGCAAAATATCATATTTAAGGGCAAAGCAAGGCCGTTGATTTCGTTGGATTTCTCATCTCACAATTAAGGGCTACGCGACAACCGGGATCAAGGTCGAAGGTGAAGGCGAGTGGCACGCACGCAAGCATGGCGGCCCGAAACGGCGCGTCTGGCGCAAGCTCCACCTTGGGATCGATGAAGAAACGTTGGAGATCCGGGCCGTCGAAGTCACCGGGAGCCACATCGGTGATGCGCCCATCCTACCCACCTTCTCGACCAAATCCCGCAGGACCAGGAAATCGGTAGCGTTACGGCTGATGGCGCCTACGACACGCGCAAATGCCACGATGCGATTGCAGATCGCGGTGCCCATGCCGTCATCCCGCCCCGCAAGAACGCGAAGCCCTGGAAGACGATCACCGCCGGAGCCGTGGCGCGAAATGAGGCCCTGCGCGCGGCGAAATACCTGGGCCGCGCGCTCTGGCGACGATGGAGTGGATACCACCGCCGAAGCCGCGTCGAGACAAAGATGCATTGTATCAAGTTGCTGGGCCAGCGGCTCATGGCACGGGACTTCGATCGACAGGTCGCCGAACTCCAGGTCCGCATCGCCGTCCTGAACGGCTACACCGCGCTCGGAATACCCGTCACGGAAGCTGTGGGATAAGTCCGTCCGGGGAAAGGGGAACCTCGGCCTTAAGCCGATTTGTGCATCAGAGCCCTTGACACTAATAATTAGCTATCTATGTTTTTCCCGGCGATGGTTCCCCGGAAGAGGAGCCGGATTTCATCGCTGCATCAAACTGGAGGAAATTCATGTCACGGACAGCCAATTTGGCCGGCCCGCGTTCGCGGACCGGAATGGTGGTGCTTTGCCTCGCTCTGACCGCGGGCTTCGCCCCGCTCGCGTCGGCGCAGGAGCAGCCCGCCTTCAACGAACATGCGGGAACCCTGCCGGACGGGACGGCATGGCTGATCCGCGTGCCCGAGAACTGGAATGGTCGACTACTCAGGGATCTGGATTTCGCCAGCAACGTTTCGGTCGCGTCAGCGGTCCAGCGGTATGACGACCTGCTCGGTCGTGGCTATGCCTTCGCCGGGCTCGCCCGGCACCCGCTGCGCCTGTGGCAATACGATCCGCAGCGTGAAATCCTGAATCTACAAGCTGTTCAGGACATTTTCACGGACCTGGAGCGCGCTCCTGACATGGTGCTGCAATACGGCTGTTCTGGCGGAGGGCTCGACAGCCTCGCTTCGGCCGAGGATTACCCGGACAGGATCGACGGTGCCGCCGTGCTTGCCGCCCATACGCCGGTCTGGATCATGAGCAGTTTCCTGGATGGCTGGTTCGCCATGCAGACCCTGCTGGGCGAAAGCTATGAGGCCGCTGGGCACGGTCCGGCCAGCGATCTCGCCATCGTCGGCCTGCCCAATGCCGGAGCGGGTGGCGAGCGCAGCCTTGACGCGATCCGTGCGTCCTGGATGGCCGCCATCGAAACGGCGGGCGAAAGCCCGGAGGGCCGCGCGCGGCTGGCGCTTGCCTTCGCCATCGGACAGTGGTCGCCGTGGATGGTCGAGGGGACCGAACTACCCGACACCGCGGATGCCGGCGCCATGGCCGACATGATCGTGGCCTCGGCGCTGCGCATCGGCGGTAATGTTGGCGGGTCCTCGCGGCTTCTGTTCGAAAACGCCGCATCGGGGCAGCAACTTTCCGGGAACGAGGGGGTCGACTATGCCGCCTTCTACCAGAATGCCGCACCCGCGATGGCGCGGACGGTTGAGGCGCTCTACGAACAGGCCGGTTTGGACCTTCAGGCCGACATTGCCAGGATCGACGCCGCCCCCCGCATCGCGGCCTCGGATTATGCGCGCGATTTCTGGGCCGCAGACGGGCGCACGACGACCGGCGATCTGCAGGTTCCGGCGATCCGCATCCACATGCTGGGCGACTGGGCCATTCCCTACACGCTGATGGAAGGCTACGGCGCGCTGGTGCAGGAGCAGGGTACCGGCGATCTGTATCGGCAGTCGCTGGTCCAGGGCACGGGCCATTGCGAGTTCACGGCTGCCGAAAGCACGGCCATCGTCGAGACCCTGGTCGAACGGATCGAAACGGGCGCCTGGCCCGAGACATCGCCCGAGGCGCTGAACGCCGCAGCCGAGGCGCTGGAAACCGGGAGCGCCCCCCGGTTCATCGAACACGGTGATTGGCGCGTGGCAGCCTATAACCGGCCCTGGGTTCCGGCAGAATGAGCCGATGGGGAACTGGCGCTGCGCCGGTTCCCCCACAGGTCCGGTGGCGCAAGTCATTGGTGGACCGTCGCCAACGCGCAGTGGGCATCTCTGGCGAGGGCAAGTGTTCCCATGTCTGGACGACCCCTGCTGCGCAAGCTGGGAATTGACGCGCCTATGCCGAAAGCAGTCATGTCTACGGCCTTTGTGGTGCGGTCTAGCCGCTGGCCCAGATGAAGTCCGCGGATCGGGTCCCAATCAAAATTGCGCGCTTTCTGCGCCTTGACCCCCTGGGGTGTCCCGATCCCCGGTTCGACCGGTTTGTCATCTCTTCTCAGCTTCACGCATTCCGTCAGCGGTTCCGCGCTCAGGAGACAGGGGCCGCGTAGATCTCGTTGCGGCGCAGGAGCGCCCAAGCGATCCGGGCAGTCTTGTTGGCGAGCGCGACCGCAACGACTTTCGGTCGCTTGCGTGCTTTAAGCCCAAGCATCCAAGCCTTGCCGGCATCGCCCTGCCTTGCAAAGCGAAGCACCGCAGTCGCGCCGGAAACGAGCAGTCGCCGGATATATCCATCACCCTGCTTGCTGATCCCGGTCTGTCGATCCTTGCCACTGCTTGAGTTCGCCCGTGGCGTCAGGCCTAGCCAGGCCGCGAACTGTCGTGCCGAGCGGAACAGGCTCGGATCCGGAACATTTGCAGCAATTGCGCTGGCGGTGATCGGTCCGATACCGGGAATGGTCGCCAGTCGCCGGCTCGTCTCGTGCGTCCGGTGCCACTCGAGGATCCGTTTCTCCAGGGCCTCAGCCTGATCGGCAATCGCCTCCGCTTGGCAGATCAACGCATGGATGGCAGCCGCAGCATGGTCAGGCAACCGTTCCTGGTTCTCTCGGAAGTGGGTGTCGCCTTGCCCTTAAATCCGAGACACGGCGCGTTTTCCGGCCTTTCTTGCCCTTAAATTTGAGATGAGGTGGCTGAACCGCCGACGCGTAGTCGCATCCGCTGAGCAATCTGGTCGACGGTTGCAAGCAGTCGGGGCTCCTTATCGTAGGCGCGAAGCAGGGCAACTCGTGCGTAGACGTCGATGTCCATGCTGCACAACGCAGCCTTTACCAGTGGACGTGATTGGGCGGAGGCAATGGCGGCAAGGCAGAAGAGCCTTATGTTCGGGCGGGGGCTTTGAAGCGCGAAGAAAGGGTCTCCACATAAAGCTTTGAGTCCCATCGCGAAGGTGACCGCCCGCATGGCTCGGCGTAGTTGACGCGCGCTGCCCGACACCGCGACACGCTCCAGGATCCGTGCCCCCCGGCGGGCACGATCAACCAGCTTTTCGGAGACCGCTGCGCCATTTTGCCTGTCGGCCTTTGGAAGAAGCCGGGCACCACAAATCTGGCAGTCGAACGCCCAGGCCCTACGCCAGTGCCTGAGCTCAAGGCCGCCATCAGCGCAGCTTGTGCAAGCCTGGAACGGCACCTGTGCGGTCAACCGCATCTCTGCTTCCGGCATCGCCGCGAAAGTCATCGACGACACGAACGCTGGATCGAAGCGCGCCGCAACGGAAATCCTATCCGCGGCCAGCATGTCGAGATCAAAATCAAGGGCTGCAGCATATTTTGCGTCGATCCCGATATGGGCGAGCAGGTCTGCTACCTCGCAATGATTGGAAGCGGCCAGTCGCGATAACCAACCAGAAAGCAACTCGTCCGGCACTGGCGTCACCGATATCGGCAGCGGGATACACGTCACGCCCCAGATTTCTCGAGCCGTCGCTGAGCGTTTGCATGGCGCGACCAGACCGGTGTCCATTTTGCGATGGCATCATCAGTGACGCACTCGTCACCGCTGATGATCGCGTCGATGGACAGATCCTTGACCAAGGCAAAGATGCGGGACGTCACCCCGCCAGTTAATGCGAGGATCTGCTTGAGCGACCGCACTTGCAGATTGGATTTCTTCTCCAGCGGCATGGCCGCGATCAATGTCTGGATCATATCCGAAAACTCGGCATCATCGCGCCAATTCGGCAGGTGGTGTTCATCAAGCCGACGGGCCAGTTGGACATCGCCGCGAATGGCATCGACGGCTTCGCTGACACCGTAGCAGACCAAAGATGCCTCCAGCTCGTTGCTGAGATACCTCAAGACATTGAGGAACCGGCGCTGTTCCCTATGCGTGCCCGCAAGAAGGTTGTGGACTTCGTCGATCATGATCATCCGCAGCCCGAGGTCGCGCAAAAGGCCCACGACCCGAACTTCCAGCGAGGCAACACTCTGCGCCTTCAGGCTCAGCGTCGACGACGGGGCTCCGACGGCTGCGAGGATGTGCATATAGAACCGCCGCTCATCAGGAGCGGGTGGCGCCTGCAACAGAAGTAACGGGGTGTGGGTGACGCCCGACTCCGGATCATACTCCGGCGCATAGCGTCGCGACAGGTTGCGGGCGATCATTGTTTTGCCGATGCCGGACGCCCCATGCACCAGAAGGCCAGGCATGCGGGTCTGCCGCGACATCTCAATCAGACCATGCAGCCGGTCCAGCACTTGCTCCGCTCGGGGAAAGCCGATCCAGATGTCCGATTGAATGAGGGCGATGCGGCCGTCGTCTTCAGTTTCTGCCCTCAATTCACCAGCGCTCCACCTTGAACATGGGGCGCGATGGGCGTTGTTGCAGAAAGTCGGCCTGAGTTGTGAGTGCCCCTTTCCCATTCAGTTTCATGCCACGCGGACGACGTGGGCGGTGCCGAGCGCGTTGAAGCGATTGACAAGGGCGACCCGGATGTGGATTTCGGCGGTTTGGCGATCTGGATCCCGCGCGGCGATGCGCTCACCGAAGGCCTTCAGGCATCGCATCTTGGCCTCCACTCGGCTACGGGCGTGGTATCCGGTCCACCGCTTCCAGAATGCCCGACCGTAGTGACGCGTGGCGCGCAGGGTTTCGTTGCGCGCCTTGGCAGCCGGGCAGTCCTCTTTCCAAGCTCGACCGTTCCTTCGGGTCGGTATGATTGCCGTGCCACCGCGTGCGATGACGGCGCCGTGGCAGCGGCGGGTATCGTAGGCACCATCCGCGGTCACGGTGCCGATGTCCTCGTCCTCGGGGATCTGGCCCAACAGGTCCGGCAGGACTGGGCTGTCGCCTTCCCGGCTAGGGGTGAACTCGACGGCCCGGATATCCGAGGTGGCGATATCCATCGCCAGATGCACCTTGCGCCATTGGCGGCGGCCCTGAACGCCATGCTTGCGGGCCTGCCATTCGCCGTCGCCAAGAAACTTGATGCCGGTGCTGTCCACCAGAAGATTCAGCGGCCCTTCGGCACGGCGATAGGGGATCTGCACCTTGAGGGTCTTCTGTCTGCGGCACAGCGTCGAGTAGTCCGGAACGGGCCAGTCTAGCCCTGCCAGGCGCAGGAGGCTCGCGACCATTCCGGCTGTCTGCCTGAGCGGTAGCTTGAACAGAACCTTGAGCGACAGGCAAAACTGGATCGCGGCATTCGAAAAGACCGGCGGGCGCCCTGGGCGTCCCTCATGCGGCGCGTGCCAGGTCATCTCCTTGTCCAGCCAGATCAGCAGCGATCCGCGCTTCCTGAGCGCATCGTTGTAGCTGGACCAGTTCGTCGTGCGGTAGCGGGCGGGCTTGGGCTTGCTCATGCAGATCGTCTAACCGCATGGATTCCCGATGTGAATCCTTCACCGACTGAGTTCTGCAACAACGCCCAGTGCATCACCCAAAAAAAGGGAAACGACGCCAGACCGAGAAGCCTGACGCCGCGCTAGAAAAAAACCCCTGAACACGGTTCTTCTAGCGCAGTGTCCGAACCCCTGCAACCAGCAAAGTGTTTTTGCTGGCAAGAATGTTGTTTGCTCTCGACATGGCATCGTCTCTCTCAGGAGATACGACCATGGAACCAACGACTGGCCTGATCCTAAGGCGGATCACGCAGACAGACCTCTCTGTTTCGGCGCACAAACTGGCCACGCTCATCCTCGACGGAATTGCGTGGAAGGACGGGTATAACGGCCTGCCCCGCGGCACGGCTGCCTTCACCCTGTCCTCTCTGGCAGCGAAGATGGGCGTCTCGCGCCAGTACCTGAGCGTTCTGCTGAGTGAGCTTGAAACTTCTGAACTGAAGCTTGAGCGCGAGAAGTCGAACGGCAAGTTCGCCCCCTGGCTCTTCCGCTTCGCGGCCTTTGACGACGGCGAACAGACCCACGATCTCGTGTCAGACGGAGACGACACATCACTATCTAGAGAAGAATCTAACAAAACTATATTCACAGGACAGATCAACATTGACGGTTGCTCGAACGTGTTCCGAACATGCTGGGCCGAGCTGATCAAGGCCGCGAAGAGCGCCCTACCCTGCTGGAACGTCGATACGCAAGTGATCTGGGAACGCTTCCTTGCCTTCAACCGGGCCCGTGGGAACAGCAAGGTTCCGGCCGGTTTCCTGCTCGGCTTCATGCGCCGGTGGCGCACCTCGCTTGGAGAAGCGACGCGCCCACCGGCTCTCCCCGCACCACAGCCGGTTCAAGAGCCACGAGAGCGCGAGCTGCACGAACAGATCAAGGCTGCGCCAAGCTCGAACCGCCAGTTTCACGCGTCAGACCTGTGTCGCGTCATAGGGCAAGCGGCGTACGATGCGCGCATTGTCGCCGTGATCCGGCAGTTCGGTTGCCCGAGGTTCACTGCTACGCTTGCAGTCCACGGGCGTGCAGTCCTGGCGGGCGAAATCTCGCGGTGATGATGGATCGGGTGCCACAACTCTGGCCAGAACGTATTCAGTCAGGGCAGTTCTGGGATCAAAGCAGGTCGGCGAATTGCTCCAGGTCGGCAACCGTGGCGACCAACCCCTGCTGTGTCAGGATCGCGAGATACTCGTCGACGCTTTTGAGCGGATTCTTGAGGCGCGCGCGAACTTTCCGCAGCGCGGAACAGACCAGACCGGGCGCGAGAGACAGTTGGTTCCGGAAAAAGTCGTCAGGGTGTTGGGTCTCGATGCCAAAGGGCGCAAGTGCCGCTGGTGGGAAGTCCTTCAGGTTCTGCGTGACGATCGCGTCACAGCGCCCAACGATTGCCGCCGCCAGAACGTGCCGATCGTCAGGGTCCGGCAGTGTTAGGGCCGGCACCAATGCCTCGTAGCCGGTGACCAGACAGTCGCGTGTGGCCCTGTCCATCAAGTCGCGAGTTCGTTCCAGCGCGGCGCGCTCCCGATGAGGTTCATTGCGCAGAAGCGCATCAATCCACTCCCGATGGATATCGGCCGTCCACTTGGCCTTGAAAAGGTCTGTGACCGCCAACTGCATCAGTGCATCGCGCATCGGCGCGGGATAAAGGACGTTCGCATCGAACAGGACCGTGTACTGGCTCATTTCGAGCGGTAGCCCATGTCCTGCTCTTGAGCGTCGGCGGCCAGTTGATCGAGCGCAGCTTCACGCTCGGTATCGATCGCGGCCTTGTAGGACATCACGTCTTCCATGCGGACGCGGCGATGCTTGCCGACCTTCCGATGCGGTATGGCACCATCCTCGAGCAGCTTGATCAGGAACGGACGCGAGACGTTCAGAACCTCAGCGGCCTGTACGGTCGAGAGTTCGGCGTTCTCGGGGATGATGGTGACCCCCCGCCCCGCTGCCATCGCCTCGAGGATCTCCATGAGCAGCGATACGGCGCCCGCAGGAAGCTCGATCGGCTCCATCTGCTCGGAGTCCGTCACACGAAGTTTCAACGGCGCGCGCGCCTGGGCGAAGCGTGACAATGCCTGGCCAGAGACGCGCGCAATCGCTGCGTCCTGCGGCGTGGGCGGAAGATGTCGGTGTGCCAGCATGTTCATGGTGGTCTCCTCTCCGGTTTCTGTTCTCTACCACCATATATGAAATAAGTGCAACAAATGCATTAAGTGTTGGTGAGTTTCTGCGCGCCCTGCCGCGTGCTCGCGGTTATCGCTGCTGTCGAGTGAGCGGGTGAGACCCACGCTAACCTTCAGTTTGTCGCCTTCCACATCCTGAACCGCCCCTGTCCTGTCACCTCGCGGATCAGACCCCGCTCTTGCATCCATGCAAGGTTGCGCTGAACAGCGGCGCGACTGGCACTCGTCAGGGCCTGGGCCATTGGCGCAGAGACGAGCGGCCATTCGGTCAGCACTGCGCGCAAGGCCGGCGGCGTCCTGCCCGAGAGCAATGTCATTTCGGCTTCCGCCCGCGCCGACCATGCCTCGATATCGTCAAGGTGCCGCACCGCGGTCAGGCACGCGGCTTCCATCCCGTATAGCCAGCGTTCCAGACGTTCGAACGGTGAACCACCGGCTCGTAGTCCCCCTGCCCCGCCCATGGCCAGAGGCGTGAAGACTGCGCCTCTTCCATCGCTGGCCGCGATCCGCGCAGCTGCGACAGCCGCTTCCATACGGTCGTCGTGCTGCCCGAGCCCCGCGAGGCGCCAGAGGTGAAAGCCCGCGCAAGCGCGAGTGATCGGGTGCAGGTCCGTGGCCTGCCCCATCAGATCCAGCCAACCGCTCGCGCGATCCACGAACGGCTCGGTCTCATCACTGATGTTCTCGGGGTCGCGACGGTCGAGGAAGGCGGAAAGGTCCTGCTCCGGTCCCGGTCCACCCGTCAGTCGCCGAATCGCCCATCCGACTCGCGCCAGCGCCGCCGTGTCGTCCTGGACACCGGACAGGCGCAGCGAGATCCAGAGCGCCAGCCGGTCTTGGCTGATGCGGTCACCGGTGTGCCAGCTCAAATCTGCGGCCTCCATCAGCGCAAGCCGATGCCGCCATCCTTCCGGTCCGCGCTTCAACCGGTCGTCCAGCGCGCCGACGCGACCGGCCACACGGGCAAGACGCGCGGCCTGCCCGCCCTCTGCCTTCCGCCATTCGTCGAGGACCTCGGTTTCACGCGGTTCGGCCCGTGGTCCCGGCGGCAAATAGTCCGGCTCGTCGTCCATCGGACCGGGCAGAAACCACAGGTCGTCCTCAGACGCCTGTTCGACCTCCTCAGCATAAATGCCGAGCGCGTCGGATTCATCATACAATGCGGGGGTTCCAGGCCTCATATGCGCAAAATACAGCTATTTTGAGCTTTACCCAAGGGTTTTATCAGAGTGCGTTTGTACACCTTACATAGCACGCGCGCGCGATGGTCCGCGAGACCTCCCTGATCGCGCTCTGCGTATGGAAACCAAGGGCTTTCTGATGAACAGCGCCACAGAGCGCGCCCTTGCATTCATTTACAAACGGTCGTTTATTGGCGCTATATGAAACTGCAAAAAGACTGTTTTGATGCCATTGATAGGCTATGCGCGCGTATCCACAGAGGATCAAACCCCCCTGCCCCAGTCGCAGGCCCTGAAATCTGCGGGTTGCGCCGAAATCTATGAAGAGCACGCCTCAGGCGGCAATCGCGCGCGGCCGGTGCTTGGGCGTGTGCTCGAACGCATCCAGAGTGACGATACGCTGGTCGTCGTGAGGATCGACCGGCTTGCGCGGTCTCTGTCGCATCTGCTGGAAGTGATCGAGCGGCTGGAGGCCAGGGGTGCGTTCTTTCGCTCGATCCAGGACCCGATCGACACTGGATCCCCGCAGGGCAAGTTCACGCTGCAGGTCTTGGGCGCTGCGGCCGAGTTCGAGCGCGCCCTGATCCGGGAGCGCACCAAGGCCGGCCTCGCCAGTGCGCGCACAAAGGGCCGCGTGGGCGGAAACCCTGGACTGCGGGCCAAAGACCCTGCCGCTCTTCGCAAGGTGCGGCTAGCGCGACAGGACGGCTACATGGAGCGTCTGAACGAAACGGCACAAGATTGGGTGCCCCATGTGCGCCGGTTGCGCCCCGACTTGGCCTGGGAAGACGTGGTGCGCATCATCAACGGCCCCTTGCCCGAGGCGCGTCGCTGGACCCAAAGCCGTCTCTTGCGCGCCGTGAAGGCCTATGTCCGCGACGGCTTCCTGCCCGAGACAGTTTTGGCCCGCGCCGGCCGCCGCGAAACCGACGACCGCCTGCCCGCCATCGTCGCCGCCATCAAGGGCGCGGATCCCGGCATTACGCTCCAGGCGATCTGTGAACGGCTGGAATCTATGCGCGAACGCACACCACGTGGCCGAACGAGATGGCAGCCGTCGTCAGTCAAGATGCTGTTGGAGCGGGCGGAGAGGCTGGGGCTGCTTGAGTAGCCTAACAACCTTGCAAATCCTCCACTACAGGGAAGGATTACAAGGTTGTGGTCAGTTTCAGGCACAGAAGCCGTCCGCTCATGCAAAGGGGTTGACGATGCGAAGCTGGCCTTCCACCAGCAGGCCATCTTGCATGTCCTCGCTCCACAGCGTGGTACACCCCGCAACCAAAGCGCTGGCCACGATCATCGCGTCGTAGATCGAGAAGCCGTAGCGTTCCGCCAAAGCGCGGCCGACGTCATGGGTCTGCACGGAGAGATCTTCGACGGGACACAAGGCGCGCACGCCTTCGAGAAAGGCCGCTGCTTCCTCCCAACCGAGGCCAGCTTTGCGGCGGCAGTTCACCAGTGACTCGTTTAGAACCTGAACGCTGATCCGGGGCCCCTGCCCCAGGATGACCTCGGCGCGATCGGCCTTTGGGCCATCGTCGAGCAGGTAAAGAACGACATTCGTGTCCGCGAACTCAGCGCTCATGTGCGTCGTCGCGGCTCAGACGTTCTGCTGCGGACAACTTGCCCCGGAAGCGGCGCAGGCCGGTAAGTACCTCATCCGCACGAGCAAGGCGACGGACTCTGACCCGACCGTCGTCCTTGACCAGGTCGATCTGATCACCCTCCTTGAGACCAAGCTCTCGGACGAGCTCCGCGGGCAAACGGACGGCCAGCGAGTTACCCCATTTTGCGACCTGCATCGTGACCTCCCATGCGGATATACGTCTTGTAATGTATATCCGAAAGGTTCCTAAGACAAGCCTGCCGCAAACCCTAGCTACTCTTGTGCATGACGCAGCGACTGACACCAAATCTAGAAAGAGCTTGCACGAATCTGATAGCTCGGGCAATAGTCTCGATAAATAACGCGCGATCACATAAAAAACGCGCCCACGAATCGAGGCAGAGATGAGCGAAGCTGAGCAGGACCTGGACATTGCCATCGGGCACTACGCAGAGCTTCTTGCGTCCAATCTTCATGCGCAACGTGCTGCCCACTTCCCTCCCGACGCCAAAAAAGTCATGCGCAGCCTGACCAGCGGCGAGGCGGCCGAGTTGCTTGGCGTCGATCATACCTACCTTCGCAAGCTTCATCGAGAAGGAAAGATCGCTGACGTCGAAACCACTGCGGGCAGCCACCGGCGATATACCCTCGATGATATCTGGGAGATTCGCCACGCTCTTGAGGCAAACGCGAAGAAGCCTGGAACCTACGTTCCGGGGCGTCGTGCCGGTGACGAGCTTCAGATTGTTTCTGTTGTGAACTTCAAAGGCGGGTCCGGGAAAACGACAACATCCGCTCACCTTGCACAGCGCTTGGCTCTCAAGGGATATCGTGTCCTTGCGATCGATCTGGACCCCCAGGCATCCCTTTCCGCGCTGCATGGCATCCAGCCTGAGCTGGACCTGATGGAGGGTGGCACGCTGTATGATGCGGTTCGCTACGATGAACCGGTCCCGATCTCGGACGTGATCCGCAAGACCTACATCCGTGGTCTTGACCTGATTCCCGGGAACCTCGAGCTCATGGAATTCGAACATGAGACACCGGCAGCCATTCAGCGTGGCGGCGCCCGCGCATTCTTTGCCCGTGTGCGCGACGCGCTCGACAGTGTCGAAGCGGACTATGACGTCGTCGTCATCGACTGTCCGCCGCAGCTTGGTTTTTTAACCATGTCCGCCCTTTCAGCATCTTCAGGGGTGCTTGTTACCGTTCACCCCCAAATGCTCGATCTGATGTCCATGTCGCAGTTTCTGCGAATGACCGCTGATCTGCTTGGCGTCATCCGGGATGCTGGCGCAAACCTTCGCTTCGACTGGCTGCGCTTTCTGCCGACCCGCTACAAGGTGGGTGATGCCCCGCAGACCGAGGTCATTGCTTTCATCCGGGGTCTGTTCGGCAGGTCAGTCCTGACCAACCACATGGTTGAGTCTACTGCGATCTCTGATGCAGGGCTGACGAAGCAGACGCTCTACGAGGCCGACAAGAAGGACTTCACGCGTCAGACTTTCGATCGTGCAATCGAATCCATGAACGCCGTCAACGACGAGATCGCGGCGATCATCCAGAACACGTGGGGACGCAATGGCAAGAAAGCCTAAACTGGGACTGCCACTGCAGACCCTGCGCAACGCGCCCGACGCTCTTGAAGGGCGCAGGCTGCGCGGCGGCGTTTTCGAAATCGAGCCTGACCAAATCGAAATCACAGGTCGGCTCGATGACAGGCTGCAGATTGAGACTGCGGGCCTCAAGGCGTCAATTTCCAAGAACGGACAGCGAGTACCAATCCTCGTCCGGCCGCTTGATGGTGATCGCTACAGCCTGATCTATGGCCGTCGTCGACTGGAAGCTTGCAGAGAACTTGGGATCAAGGTCCGCGCCATTGTCACAGAGATGGAGGGCGATCAGGCACTTCGTGATCAGCTGTTAGAGAACCAAGAGCGGCGGGATCTAAGCTTCATCGAACGAGCGCTTGTTGCCGCAGCCTTGCTCGACGGTGACCATCTGAGCGCATCCGAACGCACTAACAAGGGTGTCGCCGAGGTTCTCAATCTGACCGAGGCAGGAGTGTCGCAGCTGTTAAGCGTGGTCCGCACCGTTGGGGAGGACCTGGTCCTCGCCATCGGTGCCGCTCCGGGCATTGGTCGGCCCAGGTGGGAAGAGCTCAAGAAGTTGCTGGGGGCTACGGATGCCGATCGCGAACTGCTTGCAGCTTTGGCGGGTGAGGCCAAAACATCCTACCAAGGCGGTATTGACGAGAAATCCGATCATGCATTTTTGGCCGTCCTCTCTGCTGCAGGGAAGCCCGAACAGACCACATCCTCGTCTCGCCCTCGCGGGCGGCCCGGCACGGTGATTCCGGGGGTCGGTGCCGCCACTGTCACGACCGGACGTCGTGGAAAGCAACTCAAGCTCGAGTTGAAGGCCGAGGAGAGCGATTTTGTCAGCTGGCTTGAGGGCAACGCCCCGCAGCTGATCGCCGAGCTTCACGAGCGCTGGAAGCGTTCGGAAGACTGAGGAAGAGCAACAATCAAAAAGGAGGCACGAGACAGGCAGAAAAGAAAAAGGCCCCGAGAAGCAAGCTTCACGAGACCTTTCTTAGGTTTCGCACGGGACCAGCCCGCTACAAAACTTCAGTTTTCGCACCTCTGAATGTAGCGATCTGGCCCCTTTCCCGCAAGCGCAAAGCGATTCGCGGGCCAGGGAAATTTTGCCTTCGTGAATGACATCATGGATTACACACCGATTTCGCCGTTTATGCGGCCGATATCGCACGCCCATCTGCGCGTGGTCGAGCGTCCTGAGGCGTCTGTTCCCGGCAGGCCCGTCAACAAGTGGGAGCTCCTCCGCGAGCTGTCCAAGGCACAGGCGGCCTTTGGGGTTTCCGAGCGCGATCTGACCGTTCTTCAGGGGCTTCTCAGCTTCTTTCCGGACGATGCGCTTGGCGGGAACACCGAAATGGTCGTCTTCCCATCCAACAAGGCGATCTGCGAGCGGCTGAACGGCATGCCTTGCTCGACGATGCGCCGTCACCTCGCCCGGTTGGTAGAGGCACGCTTGCTCATGCGGCGCGATAGCCCCAATGGGAAGCGGTATGTGCGCAAGCGTGGCGAAGATCGGGTGGCCTTCGGCTTTGATCTCTCCCCGCTCTATTGCCGGGCCGAGGATATTGCACGGGCTGCAGAGGCTGTGCGTGAGGCCGAGGACCGTGTGCGGCGACTGAGGGAGGTAGTGAGCCTTATGCGTCGCGACTTGGCCGCTCTGGCGGAGTTCGGCGAGGAGATCCAGCCCGGGCTTGGCCTGTGGGACCAGCTCCGCGACAAGGCAGCCCTCACCGCCCGCGCTCTTCGCCGCAAACTCTCGCTTGAGGATCTGTCGGCATTTCGGACTGAACTGGAGACCCTTCTTGACCAGGCGCGTAATGTGATTGACGGTCCTGAAACAGAAGAAATGAACACCAATGATGCCCAATGTGAGCGTCACCATCATAATTCAAATAAAGAATCTATAGATCTTGAACCTGCCTTAGAAAAAGGCGGGGCGGCGGGACGCGCGCCTGATGATGATACGGGTGAGCCCGTGGCTGACCTTGAAGAGCCTGACACGAGGCGGGTGCCGAAAATCCCTCTCCACCTGGTAATCGCCGGCTGTCCCTCGCTCAAGACTTTCTATCAGGGCGACATTCGACACTGGCACCAACTTTTCGACGCGGCTTGTCATGTAAGGCCGGCCATGGGGATCAGTGTTTCTGCGTGGGAAGAAGCGCAACGCTGCATGGGACCAGAGCAAGCCTCGATCGTCGTCGTGGCCATGCTGGAACGTTTCTCTGACATCAGATCACCGGGTGGATACTTGCGGGCGCTGACGTCCAAGGCCGCGGCGGGCGAATTCTCTTGCGGTCCGATGGTCATGGCTTTGATCGGTCGGCGAAGTGCGGCTTAACAGCTGTTAAGTTTCAACGCCGCGGTGCTCAGTTGGCATGACTTAACAGCTGTTAAGTCGCCTCTTGGCAACCATACGATCATCGAGAGGGAAAGGAGTGTTGGTTTGAGGGTGACGGGAAATGAGATCGGGAGAGTGGCTTCCGGCGCCCGTCGTGGAGAAGATCTGATGACGAAAGCTGTCCAGAAAATCACCCTGTCCCCGTCCCGGGATATCCCTTTTGACAAACTGGTGTTGAGTCAGTCCAACGTGCGGCGCATCAAGGCTGGCGTGTCCGTCAAGGAACTGGCCGAAGACAGCGCCCGCCGCGGCCTCTTGCAGAGCCTGAGCGTGCGGCCCGTGTTGGCTGACGATGGCACCGAGACCGGCAAGTCGAGATCCCGGCCGGTGGCCGTCGGTTCCAAGCATTGTCCCTGCTGGTGAAGCATAAGTGTTTGGCAAAGACCACGCCCATTCCCTGCATCGTGCGCGATGCTGCGTCCGACATCCTGGCCGAGGATGATTCCCTTGCAGAAAACATGCATCGCGTCGCCCTGCACCCGCTCGACCAGTTCCGCGCGTTTGTGGCGCTGCGGGATAAGGGCCAGAGCGATGCAGAGATTGCTGCCGCCTTCTTCGTGACGCCACAGATCGTGAAGTAGCGCCTGAAACTCGCTTCCGTCGCCCCTGCCCTGCTTGAGGTCTATGCCGAGGATGGCATGACGCTGGAGCAGCTCATGGCCTTCACCGTGAACCCCGATCACGCGCGTCAGGTTCAGGTCTGGGATGTGATCCATTCATCCTGGAACAAGGAGCCATTCCAGATCCGGCGCATGCTGACCGAGACCTCGGTCCGAGCGTCCGACCGGCGCGCGGTCTTTGTGGGTGTTGAGGCCTACGAAGAGGCGGGCGGCACGATGCTGCATGACCTCTTTCAGGGCGATGACGATGGCTGGCTCGAGGACCCTGCCCTGCTCGATCGGCTGGTGACGGAAAAACTCCAGGCCGAGGCTGAGACGGTTGCGGTTGAGGGCTGGAAGTGGATCGAAGTCGCGCTTGACCTGCCCTACGGCTACAGCTACAGGCTGCGGTCCCTATCCGGCGATCCGGCACCGATGACGGATGAGGAAGGTGCGGCCCATGCCAAGCTGCTCGCCGAGTATCGGGCGCTGGAAGAGGAATACGCGGGTCAGGATGAGATCCCCGACAAGGTCGACACGCGGCTTGGCGTATTGGAAGCGGAGATGGAAAGGATCGAGACCCGGCCGTTGATCTTCGACGCGGAGGAGATCGGGCGGGCAGGGGCGTTCGTCACGCTCGACCGCTACGGCGCGCTGGCCGTCTATCGCGGCTATGTGCGGTCAGAGGATGAGCCTGTTGAGGAGGCAGCGGTCCAGGATGATACTGATCCTGCGGTGGCGGGGCAGGGTGCTGATCGTGATCTCACCGATGGCCATGGCAGTGCCGCTCCTGGCGGAACCATCATTATGTCGGGTGGCCAGCCGATCGGAGCTGACTTCCCGGAGGATGAGGATGACGGAGCGCTGAAGCCACTGCCCGAGCGGCTCGTAATCGAGTTGACGGCACACCGGACGCTGGCGCTGCGTGAAGCGATCGGGCGCTCGCCCGACGTGGCGTTGATTCTGCTGCTGCTGAAGATTGTGACGGACACCTTCCGCACTTCCTCTGCTTCGGGAAGCTGTCTCGAAGCCTCAGTGCGTCACATCTACATGCCGGCGCAGGCGAGCGATCTGAAGGACAGCGTGGTGGCAAAGCTGGTCGACGAGCGTCATGCGCCGGAACGATCTCGTGGCGCTGGACGATGAGGACCATGCCGAAGGGCAGGGGGCGGATGCCGAAGCGGCTGACAGCGTCAGTGAAGCTGACCTTCCTGCATTTCTGACGGATGACCTGCCTGCTGAAGGCGCGTCGATGCTGGCCTCGGAATAACGTGATCCAGCGGGGGGCGGAGATTCCGCCCCCAATCACCCTATAGTGTAATAATATCAATGGGATGAGTGCGATTACTCGCATTCAGAATGAAGAATCATGTCTACAACAACCATCATCGACACCGCACCCCTCGGGGCGCTGCGACGTGAGACTTCAAGGCCAATGCTCCCGATCTTTCACATGGGCATTTGGAGCATCCGTTGGCAATCTGACGGATGCCTGAAATCCAGAAGTTTCACCGGGACGTGGTGACTGGAGCAAGAGAGAGGTTTCGATCCGTTCTGCGATGGCTGAGACGATAGCGAGGCCAAGCCCGCTACCATCAGTTTTTGCATCTGCCCTCTCGAAGCGCCCTGTCAGGCGTTCGAGTGTTTGGGTTGCTACCGCGGGGCCCTCGTTCGCCACGATCAACTGCCCGTCGCTCGTGAGTGTAACCTCGACTGGGGCATTCTGCGCCCCGTGGCGTAGGGCGTTTTCCACCAGATTCCGGCACAGAATTCCCAATGCGTCGGGGTCGATATCAGACAAGACAGGCGTGTCCGGCAAGTTCAACATAAGGCGCCCGTTCTCTGTGCTGCGCGCAATATCTTCCACCACGACCCGAGTGATGGTTCTGACATCAGCGCTCTGGTCCATCCGAAGTCTACCGCCTTCCGCCCGCGCAAGCTGCAGGAGACGTTCGGACAGCCGAGCGAGACGCTTGAGCGTCGCCTCGATCTCGGCGGCGCGCGCGTCGATGGTCGGATCTTTGGTCTCTGACCGCAGTCGCTGCGCCTGGGCGATAGCGCCCGCCAATGGTGTCCTTAGTTCATGAGCCGCATTGGCTGCAAAACTTCGCTCAGCCTCGAACGCGTCGCGCAACCGAGCCAAAAGGCTGTTCAAGGTTGCAGCCAGCGGGCCGATTTCCGTCGGCAGGTCGGCCGCGGGTACTTCTGACAGGTCGCGCACGCCGCGCGCTTCAAGCCGCGTACGGAACCGATGGAGAGGGGCGAGGCTAAAGCGCACAGCGAGAATAATCGACGCGAGCGCCAACGGCAGCACAACCAGCAGCGGCAGGCCAAGGCTCATCTGGATTTCCCGAGCAACCGAAGCGCGATGCGCCAACGGTTCGGCCACGGTGATGCTGATCGTCCCCTGGAGCGCCGCGTCGCTGTAGAGGCGATGTGTGGCGTTCTGCCCAAATCCCGGACCATCGTATGGAGGAAACACGGCAGGGTCCGCCGCATGGGATTGCAGCAAAATGCGTCCCTCGGCATCGCGTACGATGTAGGTGAAGAACTCGTCATGCTCCCGGATCGGCGCGAGGCGCTGCGTCACACCCTGATCTTCTCGCCCGACGATGTCGGTCACGGCCAGCGGCAGGATGCGCTCGGCGGTTTCGCGTAGGGCGCTGTCGAAGACCTCATCCATCTCGCCCCGAACGATCACCGCGGTAACCGTGGCGGCGGCGAGCCAGAGGATCGTCAGCACAAGGCCGAGTGACAAGCCGAGCCGTACCTGAAGGCTGGATGGCCACATCATGGCTTGCCCAGCCGGTAACCCATGCCGCGCTCGGTCTCGATGATGGCGCTCCCCAGTTTCTTGCGCAGGCGGCTCACGTGCACCTCGATGGTGTTGCTCTCGACTTCGGCGTCGAAAGCGTAGAGCTTCTCCTCCAACTGCGCCTTGGACAGGAGCTGCCCGGGACGCGCCAGGAAGGCCTCGAAGAGCGCCCATTCCCGCGCCGTCAGCGGCACATGTCTGCCATCCCGATGGACGCTGCGCGCGGCAAGGTCGATGTCGAGCGGTCCGTGGGTCAGGATCGGGTTGGGGTTGCCGCTGTAGCGCCGCGCGACCGATCCGATCCGTGCCGACAGTTCCGACAGGTCGAAGGGCTTCACAAGATAGTCGTCAGCGCCCGCATTGAGGCCTTCGATCCTATCGGACACCTGGTCGAGCGCCGTCAGGATGATGACCGGCGTCACGTCTCCACGCGTCCTGAGGCCCTTGAGGAACCCGATACCACGTCCGTCTGGCAGCATGAGGTCGAGCAGGAGCAGGTCGTAGGAGGTTGCGCTCATCGCGTCTGCCGCCGCGTCTAGCCGCGTGACCCAGTCTACTGACTGGCCATCAGCTGCGATCTGGTCGCGCACGGCAGCGCCAAGAGTCGTGTCGTCCTCGATCAGCAATATGCGCATGGTCGTACCCGTCCTTTCCTGATGTCCCTCCATGATCCGTCTGGCTGACACGAAGCTGAAGCTTGTGGGTCGAGCCCCTTCAGGCTGCCGTCAGCTTCGCGGCGCATGAATGGCATCAAGAGGCGAGCCACTAGGAGTGTGCCCCATGAAGAAGACATTGACAATTATCGGCTTTCTCGCGGTCTTTCCGGTCGGCGCGGCGCTGGCTGACGACGATTGCTTCGTGCCGATGGCCGACTGGCAGCCGCGCGATGCTGTTGCCATGCTGGCTGAGGAAAATGGTTGGACGGTGCGCCGGATCAAGATCGATGACGGCTGCTACGAGATCGATGGGAGGGATGCCGAGGGGCGTGCGATCGAGGTGACTGTCCACCCGGCCACGCTGGAGATAATCGAGTTCGAATACGAGGACGACGAGGATGATCGCCGCGAGCGGGATCACGAGAGACGCGACGATGACTGATGCAGCGCGTCGCGACGGTAATGTCCCGGTGCCGGGCCTGCCGCCACTCTCCCGGCTTTCCCTAAACTCTCCTCTAGCTCTGACGGGCCCGGTGCTGGTTGCGTTGCCATGCCTGCTGGCGGCACTGATCGGGTTCAACACCTATGCGCCCTATGGCGCGGATGCAGCACTTGGCATTGCCGTCGGGGCCGCGGCAGTTGTCGCGATGGCACAGACCCTGATCCTCGCCGCACGGCCGCCGCTGGTGGAACCATTGTTCGGCGGTCTCGATCGCATGTACCGTTTCCACAAGTGGCTTGGTATTTCCGCAATGGTCCTGATGATCCTGCACCAGCAGATCGAGCCGGATTTCGAGCGTTTGGTGCGTGAAACCTCTCTTGGTGAACTTGGTGAAGAGGCGGGCGAACTTGCCTTCAACGCGCTTCTCGCCCTGGTTGCTGTCAGCTGGTTCCGGAGATTGCCCTTCACCCCACTGGAAATCCCCTATCAGATCTGGCGGTTCAGCCATCGTTTCATGGGGGCCCTTTTTGCAATCGTGGTCTTTCACCAGTTCTTCGTCGACCTGCCGACAGAGGTAGATCCATCGCTCTCGGTGCTTCTAAACACATTTGGCATCGCGGGAGTGATCGCGTGGATATTCACCGAGCTGGTCGCCCCGTACCTGCGGCGTAGAGAATTCACCGTCACAGAGATCAGCCAGACCAAGGACACCACCACGCTAACCCTCCGCCCCGAGGGGCGGGCCATGCGGTGGCGGCCGGGGCAATTCGCCTTCTTCCGCGCGCCAGAGGCAGGACTGTCCGAGCCGCACCCCTTCACGATCGCCAGCGCCCCGCGCCCTGACGGCACCCTGACGTTCTCCATCCGGGGCTTGGGTGGCTGGACACGAAGCCTGCTCGCCATCTTGCGGACCGGAACGCGCGTGCAGGTCGAAGGGCCATATGGACGGTTCAATTTCCGCAAGGGCGGTGCGCGCCAGATATGGCTGGCGGGCGGCATCGGTATCACGCCGTTCCTCGCCTGGGCCGAAAGCCTGAGCGAAGCGGATAGCCGCGACATTCACCTCATCCACTGCGTTCGGACACAAGAGGAGGCGATTGGGGTAGAGACGCTGCGCGCTGCGGCTGCCCGCAACCCGAGGTTCAGTTTCGAGGTGGTCGTTACGACGCGCGATGGCAGGCTCACGGCCGAGCGCCTGATTGGCGCGGTCCCTTTCGCGATCCGGCAAGCCGATTTGTGGTTCTGCGGCCCAACCGGTCTGAAGGACGGGATTCTCAAGGGCTTGAAAGCACAAGGCCAAACGCCTCGCCGTGTCCGCTTCGAGCAGTTCGAATTCACCTGAACGCGGGGCAGGGCGCATAGCCATGCCAGCCCTGTAGCCTGCGCTCGCATCTTTTTTTGGCCCCGCCCTCATCGGCGGGGCCATTTTCCTGACGGCAAGCTGAAGCAGGAATCGCTGGGGCGTCAGGATGCCCTCAGGTCGGGGTGCCAGATTGGTCTCATCAAACGAAAGGACCCCTTGCCATGAAAAAGACCCTGACCGCCCTTGCCCTGATCGCACTTTTGCCCGCCGGCGCTGCGCTGGCCGACGACGATGATTGCAATGCGCCCCGTGACCAGTGGCAGCCGCGCGAGGCCGCCATGCAGATGGCCGAACAGAACGGTTGGACGGTGCGCGACTTCGAGATCGACGACGGCTGCTACGAAATCGAAGGCCAAGACCAGGGTGGCCGCGAGATCGAGGTGAAGCTCGATCCGGCGACGCTGCAGATCGTCGAGATGGACTACGAGGATGATGACGACGACCGCGGTGGCGCCCGCAATCCCGCGCCCGCTGGAACGGTCGCTCCTCCGCAGAACGGCCTCTTCGGAAACGGCGCCCCTCCGCAGGTTCAGGTGAACTGAACAGCTCCGAAGCACCCTGAACAAGGATCATTCCCATGAAATCACTTCTCGCAACGCTCGCGCTTACCACCGCACTCACGCTTCCCGGCCTCGCTATGGCACGGCCCGTGACGCTCACAACCACCCTTAACAACTATGGCGGCGACGGCGCTTACCTCGCGCTTTACGTAACCGACGCCTCGGGCGCCTATGTCGGCAGTCTCTGGATGGCCGGCGACAAGTCCAAGTACTACGAGCATCTTAGCGACTGGTACCGTGCCACGGGCGGCGATACCGCGGAGGTAAACGGCATCACCGGCGCCAGCGTCGGCGCGGGCCGCAGTCTCGAAATCACGCTTGATCTGGCCGATGCGCTGTTCGATGCGGGCTACACGCTGCACATCGACGCGGCGGTCGAGGATATGCGCGACAGCCCGAACGAGGTGGCCGTGCCGCTGACGACGGCGGGCGCGGGCACTCCGGTGACCGGGCGGCGCTACATCGCCAACTTCTCCTACGACATGTGAGGGGCAGGGCCATGATCCGTATACTCCATCGCTGGCCGGGTCTTCTGGCACTCGCGCTCGTCACGATCCTGAGCCTGAGCGGCGCTGCGCTCTCGGTCTTTCCGGCAGTCGAGCGCATCACCGCGCCGCAGGTGGAGACTGGCCTGACAGTCGCCACCCTCGCGGACCGCATCCAGGTCGTCTATCCGGGCGTCGAGCAGATCCGGCGGTCGCCCTCCGGTCGGATCACCGCCTATTGGTTCGATCAGGGCGCGCCGGGTGCTGCCGTGATCGACCCGGCGACGGGCGCGGGCGTGGCCTCGGCCGACCCGAACCAGGCCCTTCGCTGGCTCACCAACTTTCATCGCTCGCTCTTCCTCGGAGATGGCGGGCGCATCGCCATGGCCGCCGGGGCCGCGGCGATGCTGGTCCTCTCGCTCTCGGGTGCTATGCTGGTCGCGCGACGGGCGGGCGGATGGCGGCACTGGTTCGCGTCCTTGCGCGGTCCGTTCGCGGGCAGGCTGCATGTCGAGATCGCCCGGATCGCCGTCATCGGCCTCGTTCTGTCCTCCACCACCGCCCTCTGGATGACAGCCTCCACCTTCGATCTTCTGCCGGACGGTAGCGTCCTGCCGGCTGATCCCACCGAAGTGAGCGGAGAAATTGGGTTCGCTCTCGATCAGATGGCCACGCTGCTGCAGGCCCCCGTCGCCGAGCTGCGCGAACTGAGCTTTCCCTATCCCGGCGACGCGACGGACGTGTTCACACTGAAGACCGACCGGGGCACCGGCTATCTTGACCAGGGAACCGGCGCGCTCGTGGCATGGGCCGACCTGACCGGGTGGGAGCGCGTCTCGGAAACCATTTACATGCTGCACACGGGGCAGGGGGCCGCGACGCTCGGCCTTGTGCTCGGGATGATGGCGCTCGGAGTGCCGGCGATGGGCGTGACCGGCGTCTTGATCTGGCTTGCCGGGCGGCGCGGGCGGCCGCGCATCCGGGGCAACCAGCCCGCGGGCCGTGCCGAGACGATCATTCTTGTCGGCAGCGAGGGTGGCAGCACCTGGGGCTTCGCCGCGACCCTGCATGCCGCGCTGACGGCAGCGGGGCAGGGCGTCCATGTTGGCCCGATGTCGGGCTTCGCGCCAGAGCGCTACGCCCGTGCCGAGCGCATCATCCTGCTCGCCGCGACCTATGGCGATGGTGCCGCTCCGGCCTCGGCGAAGGGCTTCCTCGACCGGTTGAACGCCCTCGACGGAGCGCCGGATATTCCCATGGCTGTGCTTGGTTTCGGAGATCGGAGTTTTCCGGCCTATTGCGCCTTTGCCAAGGACGTTGCGGCAGCAGCGCAAGCGAAGGACTGGCCGGAGCTTCTGCCGCTTGACGCAATCGACCGCCAGTCCCCGCAGGATTTCGCGCGCTGGGGCCGCGCTCTTGGCGAGGCGCTTAGCATCTCTCTCGAGCTTTCTCACCAGCCCGTCTCGCCGCGCACCGAAACATTGACCCTCGTCTCGCGGCGCAACTACAGGGCCGAGATGCAGGCGGGGGCCGCGATCCTGCGCTTCGCCCTGCCGCGCGCGACGCTGTGGCAGCGGCTGACCGGGGCGGGTTTCGCACGGTTTCAGGCGGGCGACCTGATCGGTGTCCTGCCGCAGGGCAGCGCCGTGCCACGTCTCTACTCGCTGGCCTCGGGTCGCCGCGACGGCTTCGTGGAGATCGTTGTGCGCAAGCATCCGGGCGGGCTGGCCTCGGGCCAGCTGACCGCCTTGGAGCCGGGCGCTAGGGTCACGGCCTTCCTGCGCCGCAATCCCGGCTTTCACGCCGACCGCGGTCGCACCCCGCTGATCCTGATCGGGGCGGGCACCGGCATCGGGCCGCTGGCGGGCTTCATCCGCGGCAATGCGCGGCACAGGCCCGTGCACCTGTTTTTCGGGATGCGGCATGCGGACAGCGATTTCTTCTATGGCGAAGAGATGCCCGGCTGGCAGGCTGAGGGGCGGTTGACCCGGCTTGTCACCGCCGTCTCGCGCGGCGCGCGGCGCAGTTATGTGCAGGACGCCCTGCGCGCCGACGCGGCGCAGGTGGCTCGGCTTATCCGCGACGGGGCGCGTGTGATGGTCTGCGGCGGGCGCGACATGGCCACGGGCGTGAGCGATGCGTTGGCCGAGATCCTCGCACCTGCCGGGCTTACGCCCGCAGTCCTAAAGGCAGAGGGGCGGTATGTCGAAGATGTCTACTGAGCGCGCGCGCATCGCCCTGAACGGCCCCACCATGGGCACGCGCTGGTCGGTGCTGTTCTTCGCGGATCGGGGTCGCGACACGGATGCAATCCGTGCCGCCCTTCAGGCGGCTGTCGACGAGGTGGACACGCAGATGTCGACGTGGAACGCGGAGAGCGCGCTCATGCGGATCAATGCGGCGCCGGTGGGCGATTGGGTGGTGGTGCCGGAGCAACTGCGGGCGGTCCTGAGCCTCGGGCTCGAGATCGGGCGCGCCTCGGGCGGGGCCTTCGATATCGGAATGGGCGATGCGGTGACGGCCTGGGGCTTCGGGCCAGAGGCCGCCGCGCCCGAGGGTATCCGCGCCGCGATGGACGCCCCCCGCCGCCCGGCGCAGGAGGTGCTGGAGATCGAGGGGATGCAGTTGCGCAAGACCGCGCCCATTGCGCTGGATCTGAACGGCATCGCCAAGGGCTATGGCGTCGACCGGCTCGCCGAGACCTTGCGCGATCATGGGATTGCCGACGCCCTTGTCGGCATCGACGGTGAGATGCGTGCCATGGGCCTGCGCCCCGATGGCGAGGCATGGATCATCGCGGTAGAAGCGCCGGACCCTGATCGCCGGACGCCGCATTCGGTTCTGGCGCTGCAGGACGCCGCCGTCGCGACCTCCGGTGACTACCGCCATTGGGTCGAGGTGCAGGGGCGCCGCCTGTCGCATACTATGGATCCGAGACGTGGCGCGCCGCTGATCGCGTCGCCGGCCTCCGTCACCGTGGTGGCCCGCACCTGTGCCGAGGCCGATGCTTGGGCGACGGCGCTCATGGTGCTCGGTGCGGAGAGGGGTGCGGACCTCGCAAGACAACGTGGACTCGACGCCCTGTTTCTTCTGCGCGATGATGAAGGCAATGCAAGGGGCGTGGGAGTCGGGCGTCTTTTTTCCGAAGAACCAGCGGCAATCGCTTCAGCAGGGGGAAGATGAGCCGCATGGAACAAACCCGTACCGATCGCTTCAAGACCGCACTCCTGCTGATGGCCGCAACCGGGCTGATCGTAGGACTCGCATTATACCTTGCGGGCCAACCAGAGATTGCGAACCTGATCTGGATTGCAGGAGTTGTTCCCGCGCTCGCAGCGCTTGTGGTCGAAATCGTCCGGAGCATTGGGCGCGGCGAGGTGGGCCTCGATATCGTTGCCGCGCTGTCGATGTCGGCGGCGCTTGTCTTCGGCGAGACCTTGGCTGCGGCTGTCGTCGCAGTCATGTATTCTGGAGGCACCTTCCTCGAAGCCTTCGCTGAGGGCCGTGCACGTCGTTCGATGAAGGATCTTCTATCTCGCGTACCCCGGACCGCGACGCGGCACCGGAACGGCGGTCTTGAGGATGTGCCTCTCGAGGAGATCGCACCGGGCGATCGCCTGCTGATCCGGCAGGGCGATGTCGTTCCCGTGGACGGTACGGTTACGTCCGACACCGCCTTCCTCGATACTGCGGCGCTGACCGGCGAGTCCCTCCCAGTCCGGCTGGCGCGCGGGGCCGACGCCATGAGCGGATCGACCAACGCGGGCGAGGCCTTCGACCTGACGGCGACGCGCGAGGCCAAGGACAGCACCTATGCCGGGATCGTTCGCCTAGTCGAGGAAGCGCAGGCGTCCAAAGCGCCGATGTCCCGGCTGGCCGACCGCTGGTCGCTGGGCTTTCTGGTCGTCACCGTCAGTATCGCCTTCGCGGCGTGGTGGTTCACAGGCGATCCGATCCGCGCGGTCGCCGTGCTGGTCGTCGCCACGCCCTGTCCGCTGATCCTTGCCGTGCCGGTTGCGCTCGTGGCCGGCCTGTCGCGTGCGGCGCATTTTGGCGTGCTGATCAAGGGCTCAGGGCCGCTCGAGACGATGGCGCGGATCCGCACGCTAATCCTCGACAAAACGGGGACGCTGACGGATGGCCGTCCGCAGATCATCTCGATCGACAGCCACGATGGCATGACCGAGGACGACATCCTCCGCCTTGCCGCCGCGCTCGATCAGGCATCGAAACACCCCGTGGCGCAGGCGATCGTCGCTGCCGCAAAGGCGCGGGGCTTCACACTGCCCGTTCCGACAGAAGTGGCTGAGATCCCGGGCGAAGGGGTCTTGGGCCGTGTGGAGGGTCGCGAGGTGATCGTCGGCGGCGACGGCTTCGTAGCGTCCCGGATCGGGCGGGCGGTGGGCGATCACCCCGCCAAGGGCGCCGGATCGGTCCTTGTCGCAGTGGCAGTTGACGGTCACATGGCCGGGCACCTCGTCATGTCCGACCCGCTGCGCGAGGGGGCGGGCACCATGCTGGACGGTCTGCGCCGCCAAGGGATCGCGCGCATCCTTCTGGCCACTGGCGACCGCGCGGACGTGGCCGAGCGCGTGACCGAGGGGCTGGGCCTCGACGGGCTACGGGCCGGTCTGACGCCGGACCAAAAGGTGTTGCTGGTGCTCTCCGAGCGTAAACACGGGCCGGTGATGATGGTGGGTGACGGCGTAAACGACGCGCCCGCCCTGGCCGCGGCCGATGTAGGCGTGGCGATGGGGGCACGGGGCGCCGCGGCCTCGGCCGAGGCCGCCGACGTGGTGCTGCTCGTCGACCGGATCGACCGGCTTGGGCCCGGCATCGAGATCGCGCGCGCCTCGCGCCGGATCGCAGTCGAAAGCGTCGTCGCCGGGATCGGCCTGTCTGTCATGGGCATGATCGCCGCCGCTTTCGGCTACCTCACCCCGGTTCAGGGTGCGCTTCTGCAAGAAGTGATCGACGTTGCCGTGATCCTGAATGCCCTGCGCGCGCTGCGCATCGCGCCGCAGGAGCCAGCTACGGGCACACCACAGGCCATCATGTCAGAGCAAGCTGACATCGTTCAAGGAGCCACGACATGAGCCGTCTATCACATTCTGAAATCCATATGGTGCATCGCATCGGCTGGCTGAGAGCCGCCGTTCTCGGCGCCAACGACGGTCTCGTCTCGACCGCGAGCCTCGTAGTCGGCGTCGCCGCAGCGGGCTCCGGCAAGCCCGAGGTCATGATCGCCGGGCTAGCCGGTCTCGTGGCTGGCGCGATGTCTATGGCGGCGGGGGAGTATGTCTCGGTCAGCTCGCAAACAGACGCCGAACAGGCCGACCTCGCCCGTGAGACCCGTGAACTCGAGGAAACGCCCGAGGCCGAGCTGGAGGAACTGACCCGGATTTATGTTGAAAGGGGATTGGACCGCGACCTAGCGGAAAAAGTGGCTGTCCAACTGACCGAACGCGACGCGCTTGGATCGCATGCGCGCGACGAGCTCGGCATTTCGGAAACCGTGACGGCCCGCCCTATCCAGGCGGCTCTGGTGTCCGCGCTGACCTTCGCCGTTGGGGCGGTGCTGCCTTTGATCGTCGTGCTGCTTGTCCCGGAGGCGGAGATCGCTCTCTTGGTGGCGGGATCGACGATCCTCGGCCTTGCGGTTCTTGGCGGATTGGGTGCTTCTGTCGGCGGAGCAAGCCTCGTCCGTGGGGCGGCAAGGGTCACGCTCTGGGGCGCACTCGCAATGGCCGCGACAGCTGGGGTCGGTGCACTCTTCGGGGTCGCCGTAGGCTAAGAGACAATGGGGTGTAAACGTGTTGCGAGGCCACGACACTCCCGGTGTGCAACAAGGTCAACAAAGCAACTGGTCCTAGTTCGGGTTTGGAAACAGCCCCGAAAATGGCAGCGCCGTGCTGGCTTTCACCTGTTCCAGTGCGAAAACCGAGCTCACGCTGCGTAACCTGATGCTTGATGTCAGGGTTTCGTAGAAAGCGTCGAGGGCCGGCATGTCCGCCACCACCACCCGCAACATGAAGTCATGGCTTCCGGCCAGACGATGGATGTCGCGAACCGGCTCCAGCGCTTCAACAATGGAGAGGAACTCTGCGCGCCATTCTGCGGTGTGCTCCACTGCTTCCACCATCACGAAGGCGGTTAGCGACAGGCCGAATGCGTCGAGGTCCAGCAGCGCCACGCGGGCGCGGATCACGCCAGACTCCTCATTCTTCTGTATGCGCTTCCAGCAGGGCGTCTGTGACAGCCCGACCTGCTCGGCGATGCCGACAACGCCGACGCCCAAGGCATGATGCGGGATTTTGACGATCCTCAAGTCTAAGCTGGTGTGTCATCGCGCCTCCTTCCATCAATTGGCGATCATCTTTATCGTATTTATGGGTTTGCACTCGCTTTTCGTGGCAACCTTGATAAAAACGACCAAATAACTCGCATTTTTCGGGACCACGTTGAGCGGATGATCACACAAAAGACCAAGTACGCGCTCAAGTCACTCATGGTGCTTGCTGACGAGAAGGCAGGAGACGCTGAGGCGTTGCGAATCGAGGATATCGCCGGGCGGTCGGGAGCACCAAAGCGGTTCCTCGAGCACATCCTTCTTGATCTTAAGCGGGGCGGAATGATTGGCAGCCGACGAGGTCGGAAGGGTGGCTACGAACTGATCAAGGATCCCCGGCAGGTGTCGCTGGCGGCGGTTCTGCGTCTGATAGATGGACCTATGGCGCCGCTACCGTGCTTGTCTCGCAAGGCCTACAGGCGTTGCGATGACTGCAAAGACGAGGAGACCTGCAGGGTACGTGCCGTGTTCGGAGGCTTCTACGCCACCTACATCCTGATGATTGAGTCTCTGACGCTCGCTGATTTGCAGGAAGATGCGCGAGCCCTGGAGCGTTTCGCTGTTCCCAAGGCGGCCGCCGGAGAATAATCTTCCCTAATCACGACTGAAAAGAACGTGATTTTTCTTTTGCTAAACACGATTAACTCTGTCGTAATAAGCGTGTCAGGCGGCGCTGGCGGTGCGGCTCGGGCGGGAATGACCGCCTCTGTCCGCTGCCCCGCCGACCTGACACCAGAGTTTGACAGGGATCAGCAAAGGACAGGCCATGTATCACACCATCCAGATTGGCGGGCATACGCTCGCCCAAGGCACCTTCATTCGAAGTCTTGGCGACGGCCGAATCGAGATCGACGCAGGCCACGCGCGCCTGTCCAGTCGCCCGATTGCGACCCGCAAGACGAGCGAGACGGTCAGTATTCAAAGCGCGTTCCGCAAGGCCTTAGCCGGTGGGCGCCTGCGCGGCGGCATGATGGCGGCGGTCTCGGCATTCGCCCTGAGCTTTGCGGGGCCAGCTCCCGCGGTCGCACAGGAGAGCGTCGAGATCCTCAATGTCTCCTATGATCCGACCCGCGAGTTCTATCGCGAATACAACGCGCTGTTCAACGAATGGTGGACCGCTCAGGGCAATAGCCCGGTCTCCATCCAGCAGTCCCACGGTGGCGCAGGCGCACAAGCACGCGCCGTGATCGACGGCTTGTCGGCCACTGTGGTGACGTTGGCGTTGTCGGCTGACATCGATGCGATTTCCGAGCGCACCGGCCTGTTCCCAGCAGACTGGCAATCGCGCTTGCCGCACAATTCCTCGCCCTACACCTCGACCATTGTGTTCCTAGTGCGTGAGGGCAATCCGCGCGGAATCGAAGACTGGGACGACCTTGTCGCCGACGGCGTGCAGGTCATAACCCCCAACCCCAAGACCTCCGGTGGCGCACGCTGGAACTTCCTCGCCGCCTGGGCTTATGCCGAGCGGAACGGGATCGATCCGGCCGAGTTCGTCCGCGCGATGTATCGTAACGTGCCGGTGCTCGACACCGGGGCGCGTGGCTCGACCACTACTTTCACCCAGCGTGGCGTGGGCGATGTGCTGCTCGCCTGGGAGAACGAGGCCTTCCTCGCTCTGGCAAGTCTCGGAGAGGACGCCTTCGACATCGTCGTGCCATCCGTCTCTATCCTCGCCGAGCCGCCGGTGACGCTTGTCGATGGCAACATCACCTCCGAAGCGCAGCGCGCGGCGGCCGAGGCCTATCTCCAGCATCTCTACAGCCCCGAGGCGCAGGCGCTCGCGCTTAGCCACTACTACCGCGCCTGGGACACGTCGCAGGCCGCCCCCGAGGACGTGGCGCGGTTTCCCGAGGTCGAGCTGGTCACCATCGCGGATTTCGGCGGCTGGCCAGTCGTCCAGCCCGAGTATTTCGGCGAAGGCGGCATCTTCGATCAGATCTACGAGGAGTAAGACATGAGGGCGGGTATTCTCCGCTCGCCCTCACCCCTTCCGGGGTTTGGGCTGAGCTTCGGGATCATGATGACGGTGCTGTCGATCGTGGTCCTGCTTCCCATCGGCGCGTTGCTGGGGCGTGGCTTGATGATCGGCCCAGGTGAATTGTGGGACATGGTCAATTCCCGCCGGATCTGGTCGGCGTTGGCGTTGTCCTTCCGTGCGGCGCTGATCGCATCGCTGTTCAATCTGGTGTTTGGGCTGTTGCTGGCCTGGGTGCTGGTGCGCTACCGCTTCTGGGCACGTCGCTTCATCGACGCAGCGGTGGACCTGCCCTTCGCGCTGCCCACGGCGGTGGCGGGCATCGCTCTGACCGCACTCTACGCGCCGAACGGCGTCTTCGGCCAGGCGCTGGCGCCGCTCGGGATCAATGTCGCCTATACCGAACTCGGCATCTGGGTCGCGCTCGTCTTCATCGGCCTGCCCTTCGTGGTGCGCACAGTCCAGCCCGTGATCGAGGAGCTGGAAACCGACGTCGAAGAAGTGTCCGCCACGCTGGGCGCCCGCCGCATATACACCCTGCGCCGAGTGATCCTGCCCACGCTGACACCCGCGTTGCTGACCGGCTTTGCACTCGCGCTCGCGCGGTCGGTCGGGGAATACGGCTCGGTTATCTTCATCGCGGGCAACATCCCGAACCTGACCGAGATCGCGCCGCTGCTGATCGTGATCCGGCTCGAGGAATACAACTACGACGCGGCTGCCGCGATCGGGATCGCCATGCTGGTCATCTCCTTTGCCATGCTGCTTGTCATCAACGCCATCCAGACCTGGAGCAGACGGAGGATTGGTCATGCTTGATAGAGAAACACGTCGCTGCACCTGCGCGGACGAACAGCGCCCGCCTCCGGGATCAGGCATTGCCCTTGGCTCTCTCTTCGGGCTGGGCGGCGTCGCCCTTGCCATCCTCGTCTGGGCTCTCAGCGGAGCTTGGGTGTGGACGCTGCTCACTTGGCTCTTTGCAGGCCCTGCCTTTCTCTTAGGTTTGCTGATCTGGGAAGCCGGCGCGGCAGCGAAACAACCTTCAGGTTGCGAAGACCGGAGGTGTCACTTTCGCCTCTGGCCATCCTCTTACAACGGAGCCGTGAATGTCTGACATCGTCCTCTCGCGCCCGGTGCCCGTCACCACGGAGCCGCCGCTGATCCGCAGCCTGCTGATCGGCCTCGCACTGACCTTCGTGGCACTGTTCCTCTTTGCGCCGCTCGTAACCGTGTTCGTCGAGGCACTAAAGCAAGGCTGGGCCGGTGCCTTGGACGCGCTGCGCATGCCCGACGCGCAGGCCGCGATCCGCATGACACTGACCATTGCCGCCATCGCCGTGCCGATCAACGCGATCTTCGGCATCGCGGCCGCCTGGGCGATCACCAAGTTCGACTTTCGGGGGAAAGCGTTCCTCATCACCCTGATCGACCTGCCCTTCGCGGTGTCTCCGGTCGTCGCGGGCCTGATGCTGGTGCTCCTCTTCGGAGCGAACTCCACGCTCGGGGGGTGGTTAATCGCCAACGACATGCCCATCGTCTTCGCCTTTCCCGGGATCATCATGGCCACGTTGTTCGTGACTTTCCCCTTCGTCGCCCGCGAGTTGATCCCGGTGATGATCGAGCAGGGCCGGGCCGAGGAAGAGGCCGCGCTGACGCTGGGGGCGAGCGGATGGCGCACCTTCTTTACGGTGACCCTGCCCAACATCCGCTGGGCGCTGCTCTACGGCGTGCTTCTGTGCAACGCGCGCGCCATGGGCGAATTCGGCGCCGTCGCCGTCGTCTCGGGCAAGATCCGCGGTGAGACAGCGACGATGCCCACCATGGTCGAGATGTTCTACAACGAATACCTCGCGGTCGCGGCCTTCACGCTGGCCGCCGTGCTGGCGATGCTGGCGCTTCTCACACTTCTACTGAAATCCCTGCTCGAATGGCGCCATGCGGACCTGCTGGCAGCCACGCGGCGTCATTGAGAAAGGAAACGACATGAATATCGAGATCGAAGAACTGGCCAAGGAATTCGGCACCACGCGCGCGCTGCACCCGGTGTCGCTGTCTATCCCGTCGGGGGCATTGGTGGCTCTGCTCGGGCCGTCGGGGTCGGGCAAGACCACGCTATTGCGCATCCTCGGGGGCCTCGAATTCCCGACCTCGGGCCGTGTGCTCTTCGGCGGGCAGGACGCGACGGGTCTGTCGGTGCAGGAACGCCGCGCGGGCTTCGTCTTCCAGTCCTATGCGCTCTTCAAGCACATGACGGTGTTCGAGAACATCGCCTATGGCTTGCGTGCCCGGAAAAGGCGCGAACGCCCGGCAGAGGCGGAAGTCGGGCGCCGGGTCAACAAGCTGCTGGACCTGATCCAGTTGCCCGATATCGGCACCCGCTATCCCAATCAGCTCTCAGGCGGGCAGAGGCAGCGCGTTGCGCTTGCCCGAGCGCTCGCGATCGAGCCGCGGATGCTGCTGCTCGACGAGCCCTTCGGCGCGCTTGACGCCAAGGTCCGCAAGGAGTTGCGTCAGGGCCTCCGCGAAATCCATGACCGCACCGGCCTGACCACCGTCTTCGTGACCCATGATCAGGAGGAAGCGATGGAACTGGCCGACCTCGTCGTCGTCATGTCGATGGGCCGCATCGAGCAGGTGGGCAAACCCGACGAAATTCGCGCGAAGCCTGCAACCGACTTCGTGCGCGATTTCACCGCGGCGTGATGGCGCGCGGGCATGAGACACGATGCTGATCAGCAGGTTTCATTCTATCTACAGGCTGTGCTGCTGCTCACGACCCGGCCCATGCGGTCATATGCGTCGGTCATGGGGCCGCCCCTGCCACAAGGCTGGAAGATGAGGGCGGCCTCCCTGCGGTGGTTCACCGTTTGGCGGAACCATACCGACGCCTTGCGACGGCTGCGTACGATCGTCCTCCCGGAGCCCTGGACGAACGACACCTGGGCATGGGATGCGCTCCGCCTTCGCCAGCTTCACGCGCTCGGGATCGTGGATGAAGAGCCCGAGGCATGGACGCAGATGTTGGCAGAACGGCTGCTGTTCGATCGCCTCGCGTCGCCTTGGGGTGACGCCTTGTCTGGAGAAAAATGATGAGCAAGCCGGATCTCGACAGGATCGACAGGAAGATCCTGCATGAACTCATGCGGGACGCCACTTTGCCCGTCGCGCAGCTCGCGGAGCGGGTTGGCTTGTCACAGACGCCATGCTGGAAGCGTGTCCAGAAGCTCGAAGCTGCGGGCATCATCCAGCGCCGGGTGGCCATCGTCGATCCCGACAAGATCGGGCTTGGCCTTGCCGTGTTCGTCGAAATCGAAGCCCTGGACCACACGCCCGACTGGCGTGCGGCCTTTCGCGATGCGATCACGACATTTCCCTGCATCGTCGAGGTGCATCGTATGGCCGGAGACGTGGATTACCTGATCAAGGTGCGCGTGCCAGACATGGCTGCCTTTGACGAATTCTACCTGCAGCTGACCCGCGCGCTGCCCTGCCGAAACGTGACGTCCAAATTCTCGATGGAAGTGATTCTGCGCACGACCGCCTGGCCGATCTCGACGGACTAGAAGCCCGACAGGGCGGCCGGACTCCTACTCAGAACGGGAAAAAGATCGGGATGATCAACACCGCAACCACGGCAAAGATGATGTTAAGCGGCAGTCCCACCTTGATGAAATCTACAAACTTATAGCCCCCCGCGCTGTAAACGAAGGTGTTGGTCTGGTATCCGATGGGTGTGGCGAAGCTGGCTGAGGCTGCGAACATCACCGCCATGATGAAGGGGCGCGGGTCGTAGCCGAGCTCGATGGCGAGCGCGATGACGATCGGGCCGATCACTACCGCAACCGCGTTGTTCGAAACCATTTCGGTCAGCGCGCTGGTCAGGACATAGACGGCGGCGAGGATAGCAATTGGCCCGATCCCGCCCACGGCACCCACCACCATCTCGACGATGAGGCGCGCGGTGCCCGTCTCCTCCATGCCCATGGAAAGGCCAAGCATCCCGAAGATCAGGAACAGGATGCGCCAGTCGATGGCGTCAAACGCTTCCTCGGGATCGACGCAGCGGGTCATCATCACCACGACCGCGCCGATCACCGCAAGACCCGCGATGGGCATCACGTTCAGCGCCGCCAGCCCCATTACGCCAAAGATCGTCGCGATGGCGATCGGGGCCTTTGTGCGCCGTTGCGGGCGTTCGGTGGGGGTCGAGAGGTTGACGATACCGCCATCCTCCATCATCCGCTGCAAGCCTTCGGGCGGCCCTTCCAGCAAAAGCGTGTCGGCAAATTGCAGGCGTACATCCTGCAATTCCTGGCTGATATTCTGTTCCTGGCGGTGAACTGCCATGAGGTAAACGCCGTATTTCCGGCGCAGTTTCAGGTCCTTGATCGGTCGTCCGCGCAGGTGCGAATTGGGGCCGACGCTGGCCTCCATCGTGATGGTCTGATCGGCGGTAACAGGCTCGACGTCGTGATCTTCGCGGTCGCGAAAGGCGATCTGCCCGTCCTCCTTCAGCCCGAGGATCTCGCCCGTGCCGGTCTTCAGGACCAGCCGGTCGCCGACTTCCAGCACCAGATCCGTCATCGTGCGCCGCATCGAGACTTCGCCACGGACCACGTCGAGGATGCGCGTCTCGGATGTGTTGAATGGCAACTCTGTCAGGTTCTTGCCCACATAATTCGACCCGTTCGGGATCAGCAGGCGCGCGAGGAACCGGCGCTTGCTCTCCTGTCCGAGAAGGCTGGACAGGGAGGCGCGGTCTGGCAGCAGGAACCGGCCCGCGAACACCATATAAAGCATGCCCACGGTCGCGAAGATCAGCCCCGGCAGCGTCATTTCGAACATTGTGATCGGCGGCTGTCCAGTCTCCTGCGCCACGCCGCTCATCAGGATGTTGGTGGAGGTGCCGACGAGTGTCAGCGTGCCACCGAAGATCGCCGAGAATGACAGCGGAATCAGAAGGCGCGACGGCGCCACACCGACAGAAGCCGCGACCGAAATCATGATCGGCGTCAGCAGGATCACCACCGGCGTGTTGTTCATGAAGGCCGAGGCCCCCATCGTGCCGACCATCATCAGCAGCATCGCGCGCAGGAACGAGCCCCGCGCCTGCCGTTTCAGCAGATCGCCGATGATCGTCAGCACGCCAGTGCGCTCCAGCGCCGCCGAGATGATGAACATCATCGCGATGGTGATGGGCGCGGATGAGCTGAACACTGTCAGAAAGTCCCGCGTCTCGATGATTCCCGTCGCCAACAGCGCTGCCGATGCCGCCAGAGCGGTGACCTCAGGCGGATAAATTTCTTTGAAAAAACTTAGGAAAACGACGCCGACAAGCGCGAGGACAAAGATCTGGTCAAGACTCATGGGCGATACTCTCGTGGACAACGATATTTTTCCTCAATAAACGATAAAGGAAGTCGTGTTTTCAATCGAAAATCGCCAGTCGCGCCGAAACCCCTGCGGCATGTCCGTTTCAATTCGAAGGGTGAACCGCCATGATGCGCAAGCTCGGCACCGTTTCCGGCCTGACACTGGTTAGCCGTATCCTCGGCTTCCTGCGCGATGTCGTGCTGGCAGCGACGCTTGGCGCCGGGCCGGTGGCGGACGCCTTCATGCTGGCCTTTCGCCTCCCAAACCATTTTCGTGCGATCCTGGCCGAGGGCGCCTTCAACGCCGCCTTCCTGCCGACATGGGCCGCCGCCGATGCAAGTGGGCGCGACAGTTCGCGCCTCGGTGCGGAGACTCTCGGCTGGCTCACGCTCGCCAATCTTGTGCTTCTGGCGCTGGCACTTGGGGCCACTGGTTGGATGCTGGCCGTGCTTGCGCCCGGCCTGTCGCCCGCCGACGAGGCCTGGCCGCTGGTGGTAACGCTCACGCGGATCACCTTTCCCTACTTGCTATGTATGTCGCTGGTCGCCTTCCTCGCGGCCCTGTTGAACGGGCGCGACCGCTTCGCCGCACCGGCGGCGGCCCCGATCCTGCTCAACCTGTTCATGATCGCCGCGCTGTTGATGGCGGCATCCTTCCCAAGCGCCGCCCACGCCGCCGCCTGGGGCGTAATGACGTCGGGCTTGGCGCAGGTCGTGTTGTTGGTGGTGGCCGCATGGCGTGCGGGCCTGCCCCTGCCGCGTCCCCGGCTGGGCCTGTCGCCTGATACAAGGCTGGTGTTCCGCCGCCTCGGGCCCGCGATCCTGACGTCGGGCGCGCTGCAGGTCGCGATCTTCGCCGACACGATCATCGCCACGTTCCTGCCTGCCGGATCGCTCTCGCATCTCTACTATGCCGACCGGCTCTACCAATTGCCGATCGGCCTACTCGGCGTCGCGCTCGGCACCGTCATCCTGCCGGACATCGGGCGCCGCGCGGGCCTCGGCGACGAGGGAGGCATGCGCCGCGTGCTCGACCGGGCGCTGCTGATCTGTCTTGTCGTTGGGGTGCCGGTCGCGGTGATCATGGCGACGCTGGGCGACTGGGCCATCCGCATCCTGTTCGTTCGCGGCGCCTTCGACCTTGCGGCGGCCGAGGCCTCGGCGGCGATCCTCGCGGCCTACGCGCTCGGCCTGGTCCCCGCCCTCGCGCTGCGCTCCCTCGTCGCCGGGTTTCACGGCCGCGGGGATACTCGAACCCCGCTCCGGCTGCTTGTTGCGGCAACGCTCGTCAACATCGCGCTGAAGATCGTCCTTGCCCCGATGCTCGGCGCGGTCGGGCTTGCCCTTGCGACATCAGTGGGCATCACGCTTTATGCGACGTTGCTCTACCGGGAAAACCGAAGACGCCGTTTCCTCTCTGGTCCCGCGCCAATCCCGGCGGGTGTACTCGTTGCAACGGGGGTCGGAGTGGGGCTGCTTGTCTTTTGGTTACGCGATGCCGTCCTGCGCGCCATCGAAAACCTGACGCCAGGTCTGGGATTGCCGGTCGCGTTGCTGATGCTGGTGATCGCGATTCTGGCTGTTCAGGGATCGGTGAGCGCTCTGGTTATCGGGCGCCGCACGATTGAAAAAATGGGCGCACCGGAGGAATAGCTCCAATATCCACGCTTCTGCCGGGACGAATCCGCATCTGGCGCTGCAAGGCGTCCTTGCCAAGGCACTTGTTGATGGCGATTTCCTCTGCCTGAGTGCGCAGGGCTGTTGCTATCCTGCTTGGTCCAATCTGGCTGGTATTGGCGCTGTCCATGAAATGTCACGTTTTGCGCTATCAATTACTATTACCAAATGCAGAGGCGGTTTGGCCGGTCTGTCATCGTCAGTGCTCTGTTGTCGATCGTCGCCAACCCTAGGCGGGGAATAGTGCAGGGTTTGTCCAACAGAAAGTGAAAGTGTTCTTCGGGTTTTGTGACTGACGGATGAGGGCCTTTGGGGTCCCTCAGATGGGTCCAGGCCGGGTTTCGGTCTGTCTTTCCTGATGAAGGGCGTTCCCATGCAAACAGGTGTCTTGCGCGTGCTCCGCGCGACCGCCGCCTCCTGGTGGCGGCATAGAGAGTTGTGCCGAACCGGCGAGATAGAGCTGGCGACGGAGCTCGAACGCGAGACGGTCCTGCGCGATCTCGGCTATCTCAGGCAAGCGGCAGCATTGCCACACGCGCATGTGCTTTGCGGAGAGGGTGGGACTTTCCTCCACCTCGGTTGGACCACCGTTTCGACCCTCGCGCCGATCGAGCGCTTTCCCTTGGCCGCCCTCGCGGTCGCACGAGGAACCCCGTTCATCGATATCCGACCCATCAGTGACGTCATCGCCTTCGCGAACTTGCCGTGCGTGGCGCGGGACGGATCGGTTGACTCTGAACCTTCGGGTTCCGGCAAGTCCGTCTTGCTGACCACCTACATCGACATGGTCGAAGGGCTCGGCGCGAGGATCCTCAACGATCCGCGGTCCCATCAGTCAGCCTGATCACCACTTACTCTCACCAAAACTCGAAAGGAGGCCAGCCATGGCCCGATCCCGCACGCCCAAATTCGATGCCTCCGAGGCCATCACAAACGAAATCATCCGCATCATCGAGCGCGGCGTGTTGCCGTGGCGAAAGCCCTGGACCGCAGGCGGCAGCTCTCGCCCCCTGCGCGTGGGCGGAGAACCCTACCAGGGAGTGAACAACTTCCTGCTGACGATTCGGACCGTGATGGCGGGCCACAGCTCTCCCTTCTGGATGACGTTGCCGCAAGCCAATGCGTTGGACGCAAAGGTCCGCAAGGGCGAGAAGTCTGCTGTCGTCGTTTATTACGGTCAAAGCAGGAAAGACGCGGGCGCAGATGAGCATGACCGCAGCGACGGGGATGATCACTCCGAGGAAGCCCGTATATTCCGCTTCCAGAAATCCTACCGCGTGTTCAATGCCTGCCAGATCGAGGGCTTGCCCGACAGTTTCTACCCTGACCCGGAGCCCGTGCCCGAGCATCCGCCG
>Ga0181375_1000070_pt1 | contig 48313 bp, 46 predicted proteins | sample LowvirmetaG_FD_130090 | JGI IMG/M metagenome (GOLD analysis project Ga0181375, IMG submission 130090) | Marine viral communities from the Subarctic Pacific Ocean - Lowphox_11 viral metaG | ecosystem: Environmental > Aquatic > Marine > Oceanic | place: Subarctic Pacific Ocean | collected 2015-12-09 | reverse complement strand
TCACAGGCATGCGCCTCGATCTCGTACCAGATGCGGAACTTGGTTTCGGGGGACCAGATCGCAACCATCTCGGGGCGGGAATAACGGGGAATCATGTGGTGATACCTTTGTTTTGGGGTGTTTTGATGTACGCGCGGGATAGACCGCGGGGGGGTAAAGAACAAGTCTGAACCCTTGCGCCACCAAGGCAGGGACGCTTGCTGCCTCGCCCATAGGCGCCTCCGGCGGGAGTTTTCAGAGCAAAATGAAGAAGGGGCGGGTTTGTCCCATTCAGGTCTGGCAGTTTACCTTCGGACAGGCAAAGGTGCCGCAAATTGAATATATTACGCCATTAAGGAATCGCTAAGAAATGTCTGATACGTCTCGCTTAAGCCCCGCTACGATTGCTGCCCAAGCAGCGGGAGCGGTTGATGCGCAAACCGGCGGGGTGGTCCCGGCGCTGCCTATGGCCACGACCTATCTGCGGGATGAAGCATACCAACCGCTGCGTGCAGACAACATCTATCTGCGCGATCAGAGCGATATTGTACGCGTTGCAGAAAAAGTGCTCTCTCAACTGGAGGGGGCGAAAGAATCGCTGCTGTTCCCGTCAGGCATGGCAGCGCTTGCCGCCGTCTTCCGTACCGTCCCAAATGGCGGGCGCGTGCTGGTGCAAAGCCAGATTTACTGGGGCACCACCAAGTGGATTCGGGATTTCTGCACCCGGCGTGACATTGAACTGCGAGAGGTCGAAGCCTCTGACAAGGCGGCGTTTGCGGCCGCCTGCGAGAGCTTTAGACCAACCTTGGCGCTCATCGAAACGCCATCAAACCCGTGGCTTCGCGTGGTCGATATCCAAGCTGCGGCTGATGCGGTGCATAGCGCGGGTGGGCTGCTTGTGGTGGATAGCACGGCCGCGACGCCGATTCTGCAACAGCCGCTTAAACACGGTGCCGACGTTGTAATGCATTCTGCCACAAAGGGCATTAATGGACATTCGGATGTATTGGCGGGCGTCCTGGCGACCAATGACGTCACGGGCCGCGTGTGGGAAGATATCAAAGCGGACCGGCATGATGCAGGCGCGGTTATCGGCCCGTTTGAAGCATGGTTGCTGGTCCGCGGGATGCGCACCCTGCCCCTGCGCGCCAAGCACATGTCGTGCAACGCCATGGAATTGGCAGAATTTTTGCAAAATCACCCGAAGATTGAAAAGGTTCTCTATCCGGGTCTTGCGTCACATACGGGCCACGAATTGGCGACGCGGCAAATGTCAGGAGGATTTGGGTCGCTTTTGTCGTGCATTGTAAAGGGTGGCGGCGCAGCGGCGCTGGAGGTTGTTGGCAAGCTGGAAGTTTTCCATCGCGCAACGTCTTTGGGCGGGGTCGAAAGCCTTGTCGAACACCGCCACACGATCGAACCCCACACCGGGATTCCCGAAGGGTTGCTGCGTTTATCGGTGGGGATTGAAGATATCGAAGATCTAAAACGCGACTTGAGCCAAGCGCTTGATGCATAACGATACTTCGGGGCGCTCGCGCCCCGGGACCCCATGTCTTTCGAAGATGATTTGAAGGATACAACCAGTGGTGCGGTCGGAGAGACTCGAAATCTCTACACTCTTTGCTTAAAAACTCATAAAACGATGATATTTAATGATAATATTGAAAATGTCCCAGTCTAGTATAGTTATAGCTATGGGACATAAATTGGGACAAAATCGTCAGCCGTTTATGAACGCGGACAGGCTTGTTGCGATTTTTGCTATATGCATCAAGAGTTTCATATCGATTCCAAATTACCCCTGTGGTGATTCTATGCTCTCCGCCGTTTGAAACCTCATACTCCTCTCTAAGCACTGTTATGTGGGGATTTACCGGCTCGATCATACCAGAAAGAAAATATTGTCGAATAAGCTTTTACCCTGTATCGTCATAGACGATACAGGGTAATTCTGATAACGATGAATTTCTAAGTTATTGTTCATAAATGATATTTTGAATTACCGCCTTCGTAACGTCGCGGATCACCGCTTGACTAAAGACGGCATAATGCTTCTTTGTTGCAGACATGACAGACGCAACAAGCCTTTTCGATGAACGAAATGCAGAACTCGAACGCCAAATACAGGCCTTACGGGAAGAGCAAGCTATGCTCGCAAAGTTCAAACATTTGCTAGGGAGCTTTCCACACGTATTGCGCCCCGACGATCGCTTCACATCCCGAACTGCGGCCAAGTTTGAATTGTTAGCCAGAATCGCCAAGCACCTTACCCGTGCAGACTGCTACATGTATGGAGGATCAAGCACGCGGGAAACCTATGATACGGTAGTCGAAGACATCATTCGAGACAGAAACACAGCCCATGCATTCAATGTAAATCCGGAGCGCGCGGAGCGTGGTGAAGAACTGGCAGTTCTAACCCCGCTTGAAAGGAATGACGGGATCCCGAACTATAATACCTTTCGAAGCTACCTCGCTCGGTATCGCGAGGAAGGTCGAATTTTCTTCGATGAGGAGAAACGACGCTGGCGAATTACACAAGAGAATGTCTCCGCCACCGCTCAGCCGTCTGAGGATGGAGGGAAATATGGTTGATCGCAATGCTAGCATCCACGCGCCCAACGGGCAACGAATACATGATTCCGACGGAATGGCCGCGACGAACCTGAAGAAGGAGAATAATAGCTTTTTGCGACTGACGTTTGTTGGTGAAGCGAGGTGCAAACATGCGATAAATGGACTTATTTTGATATCAGTTTTGCGGCTTCTAATACCCCCGGCTTTGTTAGTTTCTCTCGTGCTGCTATGCGATGGAACGACATGCGTACCCCAGAAACTCCAGTATTTTTCAAGCTGGTGGTCAATGCCATTTTAGTAAAAATAAATGCATTTTATTGTTTAGTCCAACAAAGCGCTTACTGCAGGAGCGGTTTGCATTACTGCGGGTATCAAATCCGAAACTACCAGTCACAAAGCTTGAACAGTAAACCTTTGAGTAATTCACTATTTACCTTGAGGAATTAATCGCGGTCAAATAGCTCAATAATTGCAGCGTCTAGATCGTTAGCTTCAATAGCTTCATCTGGACCGTGCTCAGACCCCAACGACTTGGCGTCGGCGACAAAATTATCATAGAGGATATCCGCTATATCCAACGATTCAACAATCTCATTAGCCACCTCCCAAGGTATACCAAAATCTGCTAAGCTGCTTGAGACGTACTCCAAAGCCGCATCAGTGGCAGCGTGTTCTTCATCTGGGTAAAATTCGTCAAGCACTCCACCTTGAGAAAGCTCAAAGCGCGGATCTTCTTCCCAATAACTGATAACTTCAGCTTGAATTTTTTCTAGTAGGCCCGTGTCCTCGTTCGCGTTTTCTCTAAAAGCAATTCGCCTCAACTTTTCCAACTTCAATAGCTCATTCAGCGTTGAAGCTTCAGGAGAAGATTCCTCGATGTATTCAATTATCTGATTTCTGAATCGATCGGGGCTTTGCTCAAGCGCCGCTGTGAATACAGTTGCTACCGGAGAAATTTTATTTTGGAGAGCTGTGTCTCCCAACAGAGGCATTAAGCAGTCAAGAATTTGAGTAACGTCGCACAATTTTCTTGCTCTAGAGTTATTTAACACCATATCGGCGAGCGTGAGAACATACTCCGGCATCGCCAAATAATTTTCAGTGTTAATTTTCTCGACGGATAGCCGTTTCAGAATTTCAGAATACGTGGAACCCGAAAGACGCTCAAAGGTATGTAGACTTCTCAAGTTTCTAAGTGAGGCGAGAGTGTCCAAATTTGCGAAGAAAAGCGCTAATGCGCCATCATCATCCAAATATCGTTCGAGCAGAAAATCTGCGACCGATGGGTTGAATAGGTCGATTGATACTGCACTATCGTCGCCTTCGACTGTGCGCTGGAGAATTGATCCTACGGATGCTTTTAACATCTTTAGGAATGCACTCGTTCGTGTAGCGGCGGTAACTAAACCCTCTGCCTGAGCGATACGAAGAGTCGAATTTCGCAAAGAGGCTTCGGCCAAGCCACTACCGTTAAATGTGACGATGCAAACCGCCAACCTGGCCAAGTCGTCAATCTGATTGTCAAATACTTCTGCCCAAACCCCCTTGGGATTATCTAAGCTGTCCTCAATATAGCGCCAATATTGATCGGTCTCAACAGAGTTTACTCGGTCAGGATCGGTAATAAAAGAGATGAGCCGCGGGTTAAAATTTTTGTGTTTCGCAACTTCCAGAAACCTATTTTCTTCATATATAATATCTATATGAGAACCAGAAAGATCACTGTGCCAAATATGATTGTATAATATTTCAGCACGATCGAATACCGTCAAGGATTGTATAGTGACTTCATACTCTTTTTTGTCAATCTTTTTTAAGTCGAAAAGATCGCTACGATCTTTTCCCTGATTGAGTATTGTCGACCTAGAAGTCAGAATAAACCTTTTGCTATCGTCTTTACTGACTCTATCAATTAGTCCGAGAATCTGACTATCTTTTTTACCCTCCCTTGCCATAAGAAAGTTCCTACCAAGAAAGTCATCGAAATAGAAAACCTGCGCTTTGTCTTTCTGGTAAACACCTTCGGCTTCTGAAATATCATCTTCTATAACGCAAAGCTCATATCCACTGGCCATATAATGATGGGCAAGCTGATCTGCTAACGACGTCTTCCCTATACCAGCCTCCCCGGTAATTACCACAGTGTGCAGGCCCTCGAGACAAGCTAACGCCCGCTTATGATTTTCTGTTGCGACGTACCTTGGTGTCGATTCAATGATGTCAAGCCGTTTAGCTTCACTTCGCCCAATTAATGCAGAGTTGAACATCGAACTCATAACGTTGCTGCTCGACAGCCATAGCTTGTAATGTGCTATTTCAACATCAGTATGTTTGCTCAAGAGATCATTTAGATTTTCCTGTCCAATAATGTCATCGTGAGACACAATGTATGGATCAAATAACTGCTGTATCTTGTCCTTGTTATGCTTCGATAGAGGTAGAGAAGTCGCCAAAATATACCGACTCGGACTTAGCTTACGAACTTTTGGAACCTCATCGTTTTTAAGTCTTAATAGAAGCTTAGCGATACCGGATTTAAGCCAGTGCTTACTCTGAATTATTACCTCGCGGCTGCCATCAGAGAAAAAACGGCCGTCGATTCCGCCATCTTTCCCAGATTTATACCTGTCGACGCTGATGCCCTCTCGACGAGAAACAAGATCGTTGACAAGTTGTTCAAACTCCTTGTCGTTCAAACTGTCAAAACTGTACTCTGGCAAAAAAACCTCACAAGAATTGCTAAAACGTCGGTGCACATTCTATCAACTTCCACAGCTGAACAAGGGCTAGCGTTCTGAAGATCACGGCGAAATACAAGTTTCTACGATCGCTTTATCAAGACGTCATTTTTCAAATAGAGCCGTTTTCGGCATGAACCCACACGTAAAGCAGATAGTATACGGTAATGTCAGTACGACGAAATTACTTTCCGGCCAACCAACGTCACCAGAGTACGGCATACAAGAGAGCGTTGGCTACCGGAAGCTTTGACCCTACAAAAAATTGCAGCACCCTAAATTTTGACACGTGAGCGGCATTAAAAGGCGCTGTGCTAGCTGAGCTACCCGTAGTAAATTGGACACAAAGCGCCAGATTTAAATTCCGTGGGTCAAATTGGAGACTTTGTAAATCGCTCCTCGATTACTAACCAATCTCCCAATGCGCCAAAGCAATCGTGAGCGTACAGTGAACCATACGCATACCCAGATCGAGCAAGGATTAGGTTACAATTAGAACGCCCTCCAAGAGCATAGGTATAAATTTTGTTGGGTGTGCATCTATTTCAGAAGGTGCGAAACGAAGTGAAAGATACTTTTCGGAAAAGGAACTTAACTCGGGCAACTCGTGTTGCTCTGATAATGGCCCGAGGCACCTGCCTCGCCAAATCCCCCTACCCATACCCCCCCCAAAGGGTCCCTCTTAACCTTCTAATCTATGATTGATGTTAACGTAGGGGGATTCATTCTTCTCAGATCATATCGATGATTTTACTTGATTAAGGAGCTTGTCATCTCTGCTGTCCTGCTGACACAGCCATGACCAACTAACCGGCCCGGTACATCGTGTCATCCGTGCCGACACTTCCACCGTGCATCGTGTCTGTGGCGAGTTGCGTTAGCACATCGCAACGCTGTTAAGCGTCAGCCTTTGCCTTGTGGTCGGCTAGAATGCGGTAAACCGACGCAACGCCGATACCCAACTGCTTGGCGATCTCAGGTGCTTTGAATTCCCGGGCGTGGAGTGCCAGCACTTCGGCTGTTTTGGCCCGTGCGGTCGGTGCTCTGCCCTTGTACTTGCCCTCCTTCTTCGCCTTGGCGATGCCCACAGCGCGGCGTTCAGCGAACCGATCTTTCTCGAACTGACCGATAGCAGCAAGCACGTGGAAGTGAAGGCTTTGGGCCGCGTCTGTCGGGTCCAGCGGCGTATTGGCGATGTCATGCAACGTGAAGCGGATACCATGCTTATAGGATCGCTTCACGGTCCGGATAGCATGCTCAATATCCCGGAAGGCGCGGTCCATCTTAGTAACGTGGATATTGACGGGCTGGCCTGTCTGTTCCGCGCGATCCATTGCCTGCTCTAGCATGTCTTCAAAGAGAGGTCGGTGATGGCCTGCGCTCAACTCTTCTTTGAAGATGTTCGTTGCGCCTGCCTGCGTCAGCAGGTCGGCTTGATGTTGCCATGTAGCAGCCTGCTTATCCGCATTCGTGCTCACCCTAACGTAACCCCAGTTCTCCACGATATGCCCTCCTTTATCACATGATACTAGATCAAGAGATACGGTATCACTAGGATGGAGTCCAGCTACTATTGATAGCGGATCCGAGATAGTTATCTAATATCACTAGCCACATCTCTATTGATAGTAATCCAGATCAGAAACCGAAGGGACGCGGCGTTCTGGTTCCCGCTAACGCGGGGGATGCCCACTCGATAGGTCGTAGGGGCAATAGGCCAGCGTGTCGGTGATGTGGGTTGATGGTATTCCCCGCGTTAGCGGGTGGAATGCCCACTTTGCCATAAAGTAATTTTATTACCCTAATGTGATTATACGAGCAACTTTGTTACCTGTCGGTTGCAGGGGCCGAAGCCCCTGTGTTTTATGGACAAATTCAACATATTGAATATTTTGGCAGCGATTTTGGCGGGTTGCGCAATCAGCGTCGCGATGCGACTGGAGGCTGGTTTGGGCATCCCCCCTTGGGGGGACGGCGGGGGGACGGATATCACAATGAATTATCCTTTAAATCCAGAAACTTATCAGTCGCATCCCCCCAATCCCCCCAATTCCCCTGAAAAATACACTCGGGGGCAGCGGGGCAAAGTTTTCTTAGGGCGGGTGTGACCCATAGAAAAGATACAGGTTTCAAGAAGGTATCTATTTTTTAGGGGTACAAGGGGTACAAGGGGGTACGGGACTGTTTCCGTCAATAAAATAAGGGTTTATAGCCTAATTCTTCGTCCCCCAACCCGTCCCCCCATCGTCCCCCCGTGGGGGGACGATGTGCATTTCAGGCGGCAACTTCGTCGGTGTCGAGGTCGCCGTGCACCCATTCGCCCGTGATCCGAAGGCTGAGCACCTTCTTACCTTCGCCGGGGGTGTTTTCCCAAAGCCCTCGCTTGAAGAACTTGGTGCCTGCACTCGGCAGAACGACTGCGCTCTCTTCACGCATCTGGTCCACCAGCGCACCGGTCTCGGTCTTTACTAGCATCCCCAGACGATCAACAGGCAGGATGTAGGTTCGGGCGGCGAGGTCATCGAACTTGCTCTTCGACGTCCAGTATCCGACTATTTCTCCTCTAGCTTCGTCTGCGTGCCCGACTTCGACAATCTGTCGGCGGTTCACCATTCGAATAATCGTGCGCCGCAGGGCGTCCTTGACCTGCCGTTCGGTGTCGAGATGGTGCGCCCGCTGGTCCAGCGTCTCGGTCAGAAGTTCCGACAGCATCGCCTTCAAGTTGACATCTTGGGGCAAAAGATCGGCTTCCTGCCCGATCTGCGCCGCGACACCGAACAGTGCAGCGGTCCTTACAACCCGCTCCGCCGCACCTGACCTGCCCTTTCCCCATTCCGACACCAAGGCGCTAACGCGCCCCCGCACCTCATCCACGCCCAGCTCAATCAGCTTAGCGGCAAACATCGGACCCAGCCATCCATATGCCCCGCCATGCGCCAGCACGTCATACGCGGCCAGTTCGGCGGCATCTTCTTCCCGATCCAACTTGACCGCAGAGTCGTAGCTCACGGTGAAGATGCGCGACAGTGCACCCGAACGAATGTCGATACTGCTATCCTGCGCCTGCTCTGCCTCCAGCCGATCCAGCAGCCCGCGTTCCGTCGACATGCCCATGCAACCGTGCCACGTATTCACGTCGCGCAATGCGCCGTCCGTCTTGCCCCGTGCTCGCCCGATACGACCGGCAAACTGTAAGGCGTTGGCCTGTTCGTCGTTTGCGGTTGCCTTCGACGTGCCCTGTTCATCGGCAGCGAACATAGCCCCGGATGCCACAACTGCCTTGCCTTCCTGCGCAGTCGGAGTAGTATTTCCTGTGATCAAAAGACCTTCTGCCGACGCGACGGCAAACCATGAAATACCTGCCTTAAGCGAAGTCGTCTTACCATGCTTAGCCTTGCCTTCGTTGGCAACAATCACGGCCAGTTCTTCGTCTAGGAAGTCGGCGAGGCACCCGACGGGACCACCCAAGAAACCCGGCAGAAAACGCTTTGCGTTGCGCCCGCGCAGCGCCGCTGACGCGGCCTCTACTGCCATCACTAAATTCCCGGCCTTGGCATCGCTGACCCGCATCGTGTGATCCAACACGTACAGACGCTCGTCTGCCGGATGCTTCACCACTTCCCCCGTAGGGCTTACATACACCTTGTCGGACAGCCACCCAGACTGCTCCACGTAAACGGCTTCCCGTTCGGAATTAACGGCACGCAGCAGGGTCAGGACTGCCTCGGTCGGGGCACTCGGCGCGAAGTCGAGTCCTTCGTTTCTCAGCCGCCCTAAGATGGTGCCACTGTCCTTGTACGTGTCGCCAATTCGGAAAGTGGATTCCACAATCCCCAGCGAATTTGTTCGGTGCTGGTACCGGATCGTCACTTCGTTGGTCCGGGTGCTGCCCTTTTCGCCATCGGCGCAATATAGCACTTCAAACTCGCGAGAGACACGCATCGCCTTGTCGTCCCGCACCTGCGCAAACCAGCCGCCACGATGTACGAATCCGCTGGGCAACCACTTGGACGCGGCGGCGGCATTGCTGACGGATTCAGGCGTGGCCTCAGACACCGAAACATAGTTCGGCGTCTCCATCTCAGCACGACGACGAGCTTCCTCGGCTGCGATAGTCGCCGCAGCCTCTTCCGCGATCTTCTTCCAGATCGGCTTGAGTTCACGTACGCCCAAACTGGTTTCGCTTGCAATTGCCTCTAGAAGCGCGGCCTTGCCTGTTTCGCCGATCACGTCGAAATTGGTGTAGGCCTGCGTCAGCAGCTCCGAGACAGCCCGGTCGGAGGACTGGTTGTCCAGCACCTTGGCTTCGGCAATCAGGCCCCCCAGAACTTCGGCGCGGCGGTCTTCCTTCGCTTCTTCCGTTTCAAATGGATCAATTTCTCCATCCGCTACCGGGAGCATGAACCCAAGATCGATATCGAAAAGCGCATCCTCTTCGAACCAACCTTGGCGCAACGCCTCTTCAAGGTGCTGTAGCTTGTGTCGACCTTGGCAGGCGTTGTGATGGCAAAACCAAGTCCAATACTCCGACTGAGAGTCCACTGCGTTAACCGCCATCGTCGCTGTACCACCTTCAGAGGTGTGCTCATGTTCGAAGGGACATTCGGTGTGGACGTGCCCCTGCGCCTCACCGCCTGCGTTGCGCACACGATCTGGGCACAGGGTCTCCATCAGGTCCGCGAGCATGAAGCGGTCCTTCGCGGTACGGTGCCAGTCGTTCAGGCTCTTCCCGGACGGTGTCAGCGCCATCGGCGGAAGTTCGTCACCAGACATGTCTGCCGCCATCGTGAAAGCGTTAACCTCCCGATTGGACGTGTAGGTGCTCTTGCGCATCGGCTCGACGTCATCGAACTTTAGGGGAGTACCCATCACCACAGCGGCATACCAGTCATCCGAACCCTTCGGGTGGCGGGCTGTATAGAATAGGCGACTTGGATCGGTACAGGAGGTATCGAAATGGATACCAAGCACGTTTTGGGCTAATCCGGTAATCTTGTCTTCCCACATTTCCAAGGAAGCCTGCTGCGTATCAGCTAGATCAATGAGCTTGACCGGAGTTTCCAGAGGAAAGATGAGACGAAACTTCTCCAGAGGGGGCGTATCAAGAATAATCTTCACACCCTCAGTCGTCTGCTTCTTTTGCGTACTGATGGAACAACCCGCGATGAATGATTCCTCATATCGGTTCTTGTCGAACTCGCGCAGGTACTGCTTGATCTCCGCCTCGGTGGGATCACGTGTGATCTTAAGCTTTTGCAGGACTTCGTCGCGCTTAAGCTCAAGCCCGCGCATACCGTTTCTATAAGACGTGTAGACGATACACAGCAGGCCCTTTTCTTCGATGTCCGCGAGAACATCATCGAGCTTAGCGCCGGAATCCACATCAATTCCCATGGAAAACATAGTATCCATGGCCTTGGCCTTGCGTGCACCGCCTACAGACGATCCGAGGACGATACATGGCCCAGCCTTGTTCTTGCTTTCGGGGTGACGAGAGAAGCCCCATGCAGGCTCGCTGCAATTACCAGCACCGCCTTCAATCCACTTGTGCCAAGACATCGTCGACGACTTCCAATCACCGTCGAGGGTGTTACGGCGGTCACGTGCTCCCCACATTTCCCCTGTCAAGAAGGTCACTTCCCGATTTAGAAATTCCGCCAGACCTTCCGGCTCGGTTCCCAGGATTTCCGCGTCGTTTATAAGTTCTGGCGATGCCAAAATTTCTCGACTGCCCGTCCCTCGATAATCTTCAAAGTAAATGATATTTCCATCATCCGCAGGGAACGGGTTTAGCAGGACATCCGCAAAGGGATTGTCGCTTGTCGCACGAGTATTGGTAGACATATGTTATATTCTCTTTCTGGTGTTTACTGCCCCTAACGGGGCGTTGTTCAGCGCCTAAAATCTTGCAAAATTCTGGTCGCTGAATTCTTAATACTTCATGATTCGAGAATCACCGAATTCTGGGGCAAAAAGGGGTCAAGTTACATATGTAACTAATTTCCAAGCTGACCCTCTCTGGGCAAAAACTTGCCTTATCTCATCGATTGTTCTAGAATTCAGGCAAGGTCGAGGTGTCGGCCCCAAAATCTTGCACAAACTTCTATGCAGGCTGTCTTTCTCCTGCTTGAAGTTATCGCCGTTCCTCACAAGAGCGGCGTTTTTCGTTCAGTCGTGCTCAGCAGCTTTGCCCAAGGCGCGGTTGCGCGCCAGCATCGACGGAACTTCTATCTCATTCGCGGACTGGTTTTGATCATCGACAATCTTGACCGTCGGCGCTGCGAAAATCTTATCCAAGGCGGACATCATGAGGCCTGCATCAACTTGAGAACCGCTGGTCTTCTTAGGCACATCCCCGCCTTCCGCCTCCGCTTCTGATCTCACCATCTTTTCGATATTCTTCACGGAATCTGTCGCAGCCTTGAAGTCCCCGGCGGCACGAGCCTTGGCCGCGATAATGCGATACTGCTCGGCTATCCATTCCGGCGTGATACCAAGATCGGAAATCGCACCGCCTGCGCTTCCACCCATGCTCGCTAAGATTTTCGCAGACTCCGCATCACGAATGGATTTAATCAGCTCAACAACGTCCTGACGCTTTGCCAATCTGGACGCTGCGGCGCGGCAATCACCATTAGGGGCGTATACCTTACGGTACGCGGTGACCTGATTCCAGCCTTTGGCCAGAAGTCGGGCTACGGCGTCGTGCCGTTCATTTTTTAGCTTGTGCATACTTGCCTCCAGTATTTTGCGACTGCCTCAACAGTATCCCACTTAATTTTTAGGTGAATTTTAGCCTCGTCACCGTACGGCGATCTGGAACCTGTAGTCATTTGGAACCTGTGTCGGTCATGCGGCCTAAATCCTGCTCCTTGCATGGCAAGGTCAGCGTCATCACCCAGTAAAAATTGAAACTTTTCAAAGTCTTCCCGCTTAAGGTGATAACCACCAAGTCCTTTTTGGTTGTCGTGATTCCACATCTGTGCAAGGAGCAGCCGCTCAACCTCTCCGGCGACAGTTTTCGGTTGGTTTGATAGTGTAAACTTCGTCATTTTTAGTCTTTCTCATGTGTGTGATTGGTGCCCCGGCGGCGTGGAGATCGCCGCCGCCGGAGCGACTGGCCGCGTGGGCAGGCCAGTATTCTTTCACGATGCTTGATCTTGATCCTGCGCACGGCGGGCGGCGAGGATTGCATTGATCTCCGCCTGAATCCGGGCCTCTTCCTCTTCTAGCTGCTCAGGCGTCCACTCTTTGCGGCGCTGAAGGCCCCGTTCAAGCTTTTCTCTGACCGCCTTTCGCCGCGCATTTTCTTTCCTAGATCGCTTGCGCGGCGACACCACGGCGCAGCCGTGCGCGCCGTACTCAAGCCGTCCGGCGTCGTTCATGACTCGGTCCAAAAAATCGCTCATCAGGAAATTCCATGCCTGCGAGCATACGCAATTCTTTGCATTGGGGAGAGACTCGAAAGCACGGAAAGGTGCTCGCTCAACGTCATGCTAGAGACATCCGAACGGGGGCGGTCTAGACCATGTTCGCGAGCGTATGTAATTTTCGCCTGTCTGCTCATGCCGGCAGTATCGGTTTGAATCTTTTTGATTTCTGCCGATTCTACCTCTGCGGCGATCAGCTTTGCTGAAATAGATGGCTCAGCCTTCAAGGATGCAATCGCCGCTTCAAGGTCCAACGCGATGGCACCGCCAGACAGCACGTGCTCGCGAACAGCAGGAATGTTTTCGATCAGTGCTGGATCAACCTCAATAGTGGTCCGCGCTGCAAAAGCATCACTGACCCCCGCGACCGACTGGGTAAAGCGGGCCAAATCTTCGGGATCTAGATGTCGAAGAAGTTCGTTAATGTCGCTCATTTCATTTACCTCACGTCGTTGTATTTATGTGTTTTTCTCAGGATTTACCGCCCAAAGGGCGCTGACCCAGCTCCGCCAACCCGCGTCACCGCAGGGCAGCTCATCTCCCTGATTGCTGAGTATGAATCTGACCGCAGCCGGATGTATCAAGGTGGTCTGGCGTAGGTGCTCCACACCCGGAAGACCGCTGCGGATAGCCGCTTCTCTTACTTGGCGTTGGATACCTCTGCCCCGCTCAGCCTCCTCAGGGGCTAGGGAGCAAGCAAACTCAGCAGATCGACACTGAGCGTGTTCACCTAGGTAGATATCGTCACCACGCCGTGCGCGTACCTGAGAGTCGAAGGTCACGACACGATGCAGAACATCACCAGACAACCCACGCTGAGAGCGCTGACGGATGCGGGCCACGACCTCAGGAAGAGGGTACAGGACGCCCTTAGGCGAGCCTGAGATGGAATGGGCAACCGGACGTGGCTGGAACCACCGGATCAGCGACCTCTTGTTACCTGCGCCCAGCGCCTCCAGATCAAGAATGCGCAGCGTCGCGCTGTGTGCATCAAGGTTCATCACCGATGCCTCCTATTATATTTCTATGGGGGATGGCTGGAACGCTCGGCGTCTTCCTGACCTGACACCTGTATGACATCGAAAGTGACATCTGTCAACTTTTTGGACAAAAAGGGTCATTTTGTATTGCACAAACAGACAAAATGTGAATCAAAATCACACTATGCCGCATTGCGTGACATTTCATGTCAAGAATCTATATCTTTTACAGATACATAGCGGGTTTATAGCCTCCTAGGTGTTAATCACACCAATGGAGAAACGAATCATGCAAGCAGCAAAAGATACCTTTGAAAACTTGAATTCAGACCTGATTTCGACCACGGCAAAGATTGCTAACGCGGCTTTAGCCCACATTTCTGCGACGATGATGCGCCAGCTTAGCGTGATGCTGGCACAAGCACAGGAACAGATATCCGCGATGCAGGAGGCCATGCCTACAGGCAACGTGGTTCACCTAGACAGGCGATACCACCACGCCGCTAACGCGGCTCAACTCCAGCGACGACATGAAGCTGGAAGTAGAAATACACCCGCGTGCTGCGCTGGAAGCCCTGAAGGTGCTAGGGAGCCGAAGCAGGCCATATGCGCTACGCTGGTATAATATAATAGAAGAGGCCCCGTCAGGGGCCTCTCTGTAAGCCTGCTAGGTACCCCCCTGCCCTAACTTCTTACATGTTTTGCGATTTCTTCCAGCGCCTCCAACTTGGTCGCCAGCAGATCGTCGCCACCATAACCCGCCTCGACCACGTCCTCGCCATCCAGACGCCCTGCAATCAGGCGGCGCGTCTCTTTGTCGATCTTGGCGCGCCTTGCTGCATCGGTCCACGAATGGCGAAGACTGTGGAAGGTCATTCCGTCTTCGGTCAGACCTAACTTTTTACGAACGGTGCGGGGGAAGTTTTTGCCGTACACCTCTGTGAAACGCCCACGCCTGTCTGGGGCAACCTCAACCAAACTCTTCTTCTTCGTCAGATTGTCTGTGAAGCTGCGCTGGAAGAGGTACCGCGCGCCCGCATCTTTGCGGGCCTGCCAATAATCAATAAAACCTGCTGTTAAAATTGATGAAGGGATCGGAATGGTTCGCAAGCTGTGCTTATTCTTGATCTTCTGGTCTTCGCCTAAGTCTGTGATGTCCATTACGTATATGTTGCCCACCAAACGCACATCGTGGACAGTTAGCTGTCCTATCTCTTCGCGCCGTGCACCGGTATAGGCGGCGATCATTGGCAGCCAATAGTCCATAGACTGCTGATCAAAGGTCTTTGCGCAGTGATCCAAGATCATGCCCACCTGCGCCGGTGTATAAGGTATGACGTCTGATTGCTTTGCTTTACTGTGCTTCACCTTCTCGCCTACCGGCTCATATCCCGCGAAAGGGTCCGACTGGAGCAATCCAGCCCGTGCCACCGCGTACTTGGACATCGCCTTTAGATGGTCACTATAACGCTTACGCGTTTTGTAGCTGATCGGCTCTAGACCCTCCGCCCGTCCCTTCGTCACCGCCTCCAAAATTGACAGACTACGCACATCACGCCGCCCGCTAGATGGCAGACCGCGTAGAACCTCATCGAACCTGTGAAGATGGGCGCGGGTCCATTTCTCGATTGGCAGATCGCCGTGAAGCTCTACCCAACGCCGAATTGTATTCTGGACGGATTCTCGGTTCTGGGCAGTGTAGTTGTGTGCATCCATAAAGCCCTCAGATAGCTCACGGATTCCGGTTACACTTTCGTCTAATCCGTCCGGCGGACGCGGGACCTCTTCACCCAGAGCACCCGCAACCGCCTTGAGACGGCGCGTCTCTGCGGTAAGGTGATCCACGCGGGCCTCAGCCTCCCTGCGGTTTAGGTCACGCTCCAGACGCCCTACAGACGGCGCGTCAGGCTCTCCCCCGCTAACGCGGGTCGGGGGCGTGTCGTGCCCACCTTCCACTTCGATATGATCATCATTTGGTAGCTCAGCCCCCGTCCCCGCCAAAGTGAAAGCTGCCACCGCGCGTTGCTCTTTTATTTGCTGCAGGAGTCCTTGAATTCCGCCCAGCTCTGCAAGCAGCGCCGCGTCAGCGGGGTCCAATGTTGCCGCTATACGCTCTTGCTCCTCCTTGCGCTCTACAGCGCGAAGTTGCTGGCGAAAGATAGTTCTCTGGTCTTCCACCTTGTCCTTGGCGGTCTGGGCATCGGTTGTTTTCATAGTGCCGTCAAAGATCGACTTAAACTTACCCGGAGCTTTTGCCGGGTACAGGTACTGAATCTTCGTGGGGATGGGGATGTTGAAATGGTATTTCCCGTTTCGCTTCTTCGTACCAGCTACCGCTGTCATGACCATTTGTCCCAAGTTGATATTGGGACATAAGTTGGGACAAATATTGGGACAAAACAAGCGTAAACCGCCTGTTTTACATAAACTTCAACAAAATATGGGGATATTTTGGTGCGGTCGGAGAGACTCGAACTCTCACGGGTGTTACCCCACAGCGACCTCAACGCTGCGCGTCTACCATTCCGCCACGACCGCACGCCATGGTTGGTGAGGGTCGTTTAGACAAACTCTTTCACAAAGTGAAGAGCAAAATTGCGCCAGATTAAGTCCTTGTTCAGATTCGTGTGATTTATCATTCAATCGGGCGGGGTGGCTTGAAAAACAGTGCGAAGACGTAAACTTAAAGGAGGATATGAATCGAGGAACAATATGACCCAAGCGCCCATAGATCCCCCTGCCCTGCAGATCGACATCGTTTCTGACGTGATGTGCCCTTGGTGTATTGTCGGGTACCGCCAGCTAGAGCAGGCGTTAGCCGCCTTGAACATTGGCGCGTTCATCCGCTGGCACCCTTTCGAGCTTAACCCCCAAATGGCCCCCGAAGGTCAGAACCTGACCGAACATATTGCCGAAAAATATGGTGCATCGCCTGAGCAATCGGCGCAAAACCGTGCGCATCTTGTGCAGCTTGGCACCGAACTTGGAATCGACTTCAATTTCAACGCCGATAGCCGCATCGTCAACAGCTTTGCTGCACACCAATTGCTGGACTGGGCTCAAGATCAGAACCTGCAGCACCCACTTAAGCTTGCGTTGTTTGAAGCACATTTTACGAAGGGATTGGATGTTTCAGACCATAGTGTCCTCGTTGATGTCGCTGCAGACGTCGGATTGGATCGCAGTTCTGCGCAGGACGTTCTCGACAGCGGCAGCCATGTAGAACGCGTTCGCGAACGCCAGTCGGTTTGGACATCGCAGGGGATTTCTGGCGTGCCTTCAATGATCTTCGCGGGCAAATACCTTGTGACCGGTGCGCAGGGTGTCGATAATTATGTGCAAATTATACAGAAAGTAATTCAAGAGGTAAGCGCCGCGGAATGACTGTTTCGTTTACCTCGGCTCAACGGTGCGCACAGAATGGTTGAATGGATCACCTCCAAGGGGCTTGTCGATTACCGGGAAGCCGAAGCATGGATGGAGGAACGCGCGTCCCTTATCGCCGCGGGAAATGCCGATGAATGCGTCTGGCTTGTAGAGCATGCTCCGCTATATTCTGCCGGCACCTCAGCAAAATCAGAAGATTTGACTGACCCCAAGCGGTTTCCGGTATATGAAACGCGCCGCGGCGGACAGTACACATACCATGGGCCGGGGCAGCGGGTTGTTTATGTGATGCTGGACGTCGGTAAACGCGGCCGGGACGTCAGACGTTTTGTTCAAGACCTTGAACATTGGGTGATCGCGATCCTTGCAAGCTTTACCATCAAAGGCGAGATCAAGGAGGGGCGCGTTGGCGTCTGGGTAGAACGTCCCGAGAAACCGCTCACGGCGCAGGGCGGCATTCGCGAAGATAAAATCGCGGCGATCGGTATCCGGCTTAGAAAATGGGTCAGCTTTCACGGAATCAGCATAAATGTTGATCCAAATCTTGAGCATTTTTCCGGGATCGTCCCCTGTGGGATCCAAGAACATGGCGTTACGTCTTTAGTTGATCTTGGCCTGCCAGTTACGATGGAAGACGTTGATATCGCCCTGAAAGCGCAGTTCGACACGGTTTTCCCTCCGCTGTCTGAATACGCGCCCAAAGACGGATAATGTACCTCGCCGCTCAAACGTTTCACTGCGCCTGTGCTATTTTCGCCGCGGCTTTACGGTTTCTTCATCGCTAGAGGCGTATGTCATCCAGCATGATGATCCTGATGAGCACTTCTGACACCTCCTATCCCCATCACGACAAGGCTGTGCGCCTCCGACACAGTTTGATAAATGATCTGTCTTTTTTCGTGCCCTGCGTCAAAGGCGGCCATTGCCCATATTGGCAAGCCGCACTAGAACGAACCTTAATTCAATGCGCGCCCCCTGTCGGGGCGTGAGTTGACAACCCAATCTCAGGAGGCACCGCATGGCAGACGCAGCCATTCACGGGCAAGACCATCACGACGAGCGCGGATTTTTCACGCGCTGGTTCATGTCCACAAACCACAAAGACATCGGGCTATTGTACCTGATCGTTTCGGCCCTCGTTGGCTTTATCTCTGTATGTTTCACCATATATATGCGCTTGGAGCTTATGCACCCAGGCGTGCAATATATGTGTATGGAAGGCGCGCGGTTTATCGCTGATAGCGCAGCGACCTGTACGCCAAACGGCCACCTTTGGAACGTTCTGATTACCGCGCACGGCATCTTGATGATGTTCTTCGTGGTTATCCCCGCGTTGTTCGGTGGTTTCGGCAACTATCTGATGCCATTGCAAATTGGCGCGCCTGACATGGCGTTCCCGCGGATGAACAACCTCTCTTTCTGGCTATATGTTGGCGGCACAACGCTTGCAGTCTGCTCCGTGCTGACACCCGGCGGCAGCGGCCAGCTTGGGTCAGGTGTGGGCTGGGTTCTCTATCCTCCGCTCTCTGTTCGAGAAGGCGGCATGTCGATGGATTTCGCGATTTTCGCTGTGCACGTGTCCGGCGCGTCGTCGATCCTGGGCGCGATCAACATGATCACAACATTCCTCAACATGCGCGCCCCTGGCATGACGTTGTTCAAAGTGCCGCTGTTCAGCTGGTCCATCTTTGTTACAAGCTGGTTGATCCTTCTGTCCCTGCCAGTTTTGGCCGGTGCCATCACCATGCTCTTGATGGATCGCAACTTCGGATTCGCATTCTTTGACCCAGCAGGCGGTGGTGATCCGGTTCTGTATCAGCACATTCTGTGGTTTTTTGGTCACCCCGAAGTGTATATCATTATTCTTCCAGGCTTCGGCATCATCAGCCACGTCATCGCGACCTTCAGCCGCAAGCCTATCTTCGGATATCTTCCGATGGTTTGGGCGATCATCGCGATTGGCGCATTGGGCTTCGTCGTTTGGGCGCACCACATGTACACCGTTGGTATGTCTCTGAACCAACAGGCTTACTTCATGTTGGCCACCATGGTTATCGCGGTGCCGACGGGCGTTAAGGTATTCAGCTGGATTGCGACCATGTGGGGTGGTTCGGTTGAATTCAAAACACCTATGCTGTGGGCCTTCGGCTTCCTGTTTCTTTTCACCGTTGGCGGTGTGACAGGTATCGTTCTCTCGCAGGCAGCTGTGGACCGCTACTACCACGACACATACTATGTGGTTGCGCACTTCCACTATGTGATGAGCCTTGGTGCCGTCTTCGCGATCTTCGCCGGTATTTATTTCTACCTGCCGAAGTTCACGGGCCGCATGTATCCTGAATGGGCTGGCAAGCTGCACTTCTGGGCGATGTTCATTGGCGCGAACCTGACGTTCTTCCCACAGCACTTCCTAGGCCGTCAGGGCATGCCGCGTCGCTATATCGATTACCCTGATGCGTTTGCATATTGGAACCTGTGGTCATCGATCGGCGCGTTCCTCAGCTTTGCGTCCTTTATCTTCTTCTTCGGTGTTATGTTCTACACGTTGACACGTGGGGCCCGCAGCCCAGCTGCGAACCCTTGGAACGAATATGCGGACACTCTGGAATGGACGCTGGCAAGCCCCCCACCAGAGCATACGTTCGAAATTCTTCCCAAGCAGGAAGAATGGGACAAACAGCCTAGCCACTAAGCTAGCACACCATTGAAATGAGAGGCTCCAACGGCGGTTGGGGCCTTTTTTCGTTCTACCCGGGCTCTCGGTACAGTTTCATAAAGACGAATGTTTATCGACGGTTAGCCAAAATCTTACCGCGTCCCCCAGTAAAATAAGGGCTTCCCAAAATTGTCTGAAATTAATTTCGAAAAATGTTATTTTTCCTCTTGCGGCTCACCGCCGCTATGGGTATTCCACGCCCTACCAGAGGATGCGGGCGTAGCTCAGGGGTAGAGCATAACCTTGCCAAGGTTAGGGTCGGGCGTTCGAATCGCCTCGCCCGCTCCAACTGGTTCTCTGCTTACCCAGCAGGACAGCAAGGTCACCTTCGGGTGGCCTTTTGCTGTTCTGGGCCCCTAAAACTTTGAAGCTGATCACAGGCCCACAAAGGGCCAGCACACTTACCAGTTCGGACAATGGTCCGTTCATTGATGCCCAGTCTAGCACTCCGATCAGGGATGAAGCAGGCACGGCTGCGGCGCAAAATATACTGTCGCCACAATGATACGCCCAAGCGGCACGTGACAAAGCTTTCACCGCTGAATGTCCTCACTCTGCGACCTACAAGGGTTCCCTAGGCCTCTCTCTGAGGGCAGCAGCACAAACAGGCCCGATACCCCCTCCCCCGTTCTCGCGAGAGCACCTGAGGTGTCTCAGGCCTGTACCAACGAAGCTGGGGCACGTGGATATTCGCGAGGCTCTGCGCGCCCTGCCTGTCCTTGTGGAGCATCGCTGATGAGTTGGATCAAACGCCCCAGCCGCGTGCGTCAGAGCCAAACACAGAGCACGTTTCTATATGGCGCCCAATGCGTGATTGCCGACGCCTAACGTCAGTCAAATACCGTTGTGATCAAAAGAAAAAAGCGGGCGCTGAAAGCACCCGCCTGCGTCGGCTTATACCCGTTCGAATGATGGCCTATGAACACGCCCGCCATACAGCAAACGCCGGTGACGCCATTATTGTCTGCTTAAAGAAGAGATATCGTCGATCGTGCTGATAGGGTTTCACGTTCCATCTGTTCGATGGCGCGAATGTGCCACTCCAAACCGGTTTGACCCTGATCGGCCGCTTCGGCCAAGTTGTTCTGCGCCAGCTTCGCCTGGTCAGCCGACAGAACCAACGCCTCGGCGACCTCTGCGCGGCTGGTGCGTATATCGGCAAGCTGCGCGTCATAAGCATGCTCCGAAATCGCCCCTGAGGCCTTGAGCTGATTCAACGTCGCCACATCTTCTTGCTGCTGTGCGAGCATCTGGGGAAGATGTGTCGTGATATCATCCAGCTGGTCGTTGGACTTGCGGATACTGCGCACAAGGTCATTCGCGGAAACCAGCTCCATCCGTTGGGCGACTTCTCGTTTTCCAGCGAGATTCCCATTCACCGCACCAACAACGCCACCGGCCGCAGCGGCTCGCAGACAGCCCGAGGCATCGGATGCGGCAAGCACCGAGATACCGCAGCCCACCGCGGCACCAACCGCGGCATGCTTGATTGTGGAGTTGCGGACAATATCGCGCATCAACGCGTCAAGCGCGGAGGTTTGCTCCACCATACCGGCGTCGTTCTCACGGTTTTCTTTGAAGCTTAGCGTGCCGGACGAAGGGCCGAATTGGGCAACGCGATCGGCAGTGGGCGCAGCACATCCTGAAACAAGAACGGCAGCGGCGAGGGAAATCGTTAGAACAGTTGTTTTCATTACATGGATCCGTTGAGCTAGGCGTATTCGCGACGAATAGACGAAAATTATGCCGATTTTACGGCATGTTCGCCATGAAGTTTTCCGACGTTAACGTTTATCTATTCACCTTCGTGCCACAAATGCCCATAGTTCCCGCACAGGGTGAATTTTTTAAAAAGTCATATTGTTGCCGGTTTTGTTCACTATCGTTTAGGGAGTTCGACATAGGTTGCCTCGGAGCCCCGAAGCAAATCTTGGAAGGAGACCACATTGAAAATTCTAGCAGTCGACGATGATCCATTCATTCTAGAACTCCTTCCCGCGATGTTTGAACAGGCAGACCTGAACGATCTGCACACGGCCCCTTCGGGTCCGGCTGCTCTCGACATGATCAAAGCTCAGAAGGTGCCATTCGATTGCTTGCTGCTGGACGTCGATATGCCGGAAATGGACGGGATCGAGCTTTGCCGAAGAATCCGCACTGTCCCCGGGTATGAGGATAAACCGATTTTGATGCTGACGGCGAAGACAGATTCGATCTCTATCGAGAAAGCGTTTGCCGCCGGTGCGAATGACTACATCGCCAAGCCATTTAACCTGAAAGACATCTACAACCGCATTCGCGTGGCCGAACGTCTTTTGGTATCATCCAAGACCATCAAACGCATCGACGCGAGCGATCTGTCCAAAGAAGGCACGCAAGTCCCTGAAGATATCACACTGGCCGACAAGGTCTTTTTGGCGAATGTCGGCAGGCTGATCCTGTCGTTCTCCCTTGGGAACTACATTACGCAGCTCGATCGGAGCGAACTGGACAACTATCAGGTTTTCGGCGTGTCGATTGATGATGCGGAACGTATTTTCGAGGAAACGTCACAACAGGGGTTCCTTCATATCCTTACCAGCGTGGCAGAAACCCTGACCGACCTTATCACCTGCCCCCATCTGCTGATGTCCTACGAAGGCAACGGTGCCTTCCTGTGTATCACGCGCGACCCGAACCTGCCCGAATGGGACCGGATGGAGGCTGGCCTACAGGCCAAGCTGGATGCGCTGGACTTGCTGAGCGATGATCTGAAGCAAGAGAGCATCAGCCTGTCAGTCGGCACGCCCATTGCGCCGAATGCGAACCGGACGCAACGGGTGAAAAAGACCTTCGAACGAGCGCTATCGCGGGCTGAAATGCGCTATGCGAGCAAATGCGCCGCCGCCTGATCCTAGTTGATCGGGAATTGCACCAGACACTGCGCCGCATGTTTGCGGTAATCCTCTAGCGTCTGATCGATCGAGCGGCGGTCGCGCATTTTGCCCATGGCCGATTTCTTTTGCGCCCGTGTGCCGCTCACATGGCGTTCTAGGATCAGGACCGTTACGCCCAGCATGATGGTCTTCTCATCCTCACCGATCATGTCCGCACGCGCCAAGGTCACCGCCGTATAGGCGATCATATTGGCGCAGCGCAGCGCCGCGGCCTCTTCCCCTTCATAGGTAAGCGCATGCGCTGGCCCCCAAAGAACAGATCCGCAAAGAAGCGCAGAAAGCAGGAGCCTCAAAACGCTTTGAACGTCATCGTTGTAAGCGAACGTTCAATCCCTTCGATGTCCAGAAGGTTATCGTTGATGTAAACGCCAATATCCTTTCCCGAAGGAATATAAAGCTTCATCAAAAGATCGTAATCACCAGAGGTTGAATACAGCTCGGAGTGTATTTCCCGCAGCGCGACCTCTTCGGCAACGCGATACGTACTGCCGGGCCGGCACCGGATCTGGATAAAAACGCAGGTAGACATGGACAGGCCTTAGGCTGGTTACAACACGTCCAAGCTGACATAAGGGGGCAACAGCCGCAATCGCTGATTGGGACCGATCGGCATCGAAACGCTTTGTCTTGGCGCGACGGCCTGCCCTGCTATAAGAGCCCGAAAGACGGAGATATTCATATGCGCCAGACCACCATCAATCGTTCGACCGCAGAGACCGAGATCAGCGTCGAAATCAACCTCGACGGGACAGGGTCCTACGCCAACCACACGGGCATCGGGTTCTTCGATCACATGCTGGATCAATTGGCGCGTCATTCGCTGATCGATATGAAAATCAGCGCAAACGGCGATCTTTACATTGATGACCACCACACCGTCGAGGACGTTGGGATCACGCTGGGCCAAGCGCTAAGCACCGCATTGGGCGACAAACGCGGCATTCGCCGATACGGCGCGTGCCTGCTCCCAATGGACGATGCCTTGGTGCGTACCGCGCTTGATCTTTCGGCGCGGCCTTTCTTGATCTGGAATGTGAACCTGCCGACCGCAAAAATCGGGAATTTCGATAGCGAATTGGTACGGGAGTTTTTCCAGGCGCTTAGCACGCATGGCGGGATCACCTTGCACATTGATATGCTGCATGGCCTGAACAGCCACCACATCGCCGAGGCCGTCTTTAAATCTGTCGCCCGCGCCCTGCGCGAAGCGGTAGAAACCGACCCTCGGAAATCTTCTGATATCCCCTCGACCAAGGGTGCGCTGTAACGATGTTAACTGCGATTATCGATTACGAATCGGGCAACCTTCATTCGGCGCATAAGGCGTTCGAACGGATGGCGCGTGAGTGTAATGCTGGCGATGTAGTGGTCACCGCTGACGCCGATGTCGTGGCGCGCGCCGACCGCCTTGTCCTGCCTGGCGACGGCGCATTCCCCTCCTGCATGGCCGCTCTGAAAGGCCAAAGCGGCATCTATGCCGCCATGGTTGAATCCGCCGTCGACAAGGGCCGCCCCTTCCTCGGGATCTGTGTGGGCATGCAGTTGATGGCATCCATGGGGCGCGAGTATGAGGACACAGCAGGCCTGGGCTGGATCAGTGGCGAAGTGACCAAGATCACGCCACGCGACCCATCCCTAAAAGTACCGCATATGGGATGGAACGACCTTGTCATAGACCACCCTCACCCCGTTTTCGACGGAATCGAAACCGGGGATCACACATATTTTGTCCATAGTTTCCATATGGATGTACAGGACGAGTCCGAGCGGTTGGCGCATGTCGATTATGCTGGTGACGTCACTGCTGTTATCGGCCGTGACACCATGATCGGCATGCAATTCCACCCGGAAAAAAGCCAGACAACCGGCCTTCGTATGATTGCGAACTTTCTGAACTGGCGCCCCTGAACCGGGCACCGCCTTCTACCGAAGGCGGGTCCAGATCATTTCGTCGCAAGCATTTCCTGTGCAGGTCTGTAACCGCATCGCATTGCCGTCGACCAACATCTTCGCCTTATGTTTTTTTGAGGCAGAAGGCTCTAGCAACGTGCCGACATAGCTCCCGTCAGGTTGCGGCTTCATATCCCAGAAGACCCGTTTGCCAACCGCTGTAGAGCGTTTGTCATATCCACGCCGATCCTTGGCACGCTCGACTGTCCCGCATAACGCAGGGCCGCAGGGCTTCGCCCGCACGTGAACAACCAATCCGTTAACATCCGGCGCAGATTTCCAGACACCTTCAACTACATCAGCAAATACAGTTGTCGAAGAAGCTGCAAAAATAGCAGCATAGAAAATATATTTTGTTAAAAACATCGTATCACTCCCCCAAGCGACACATGCCTTACAGCTTTTTAGCAACGCACCAAAAAACCAAGGCGCGGGCATATTCTACACCCGCGTCCCGATTCGCGCAAATCCCACTCATTTGGGATGGAAATGAAGGTTACTGGACCCGCTGCCAGTCCTGCTTTGAACACAGCAACCCGCCCGCGACACAGCCCGACAGTTTCAGGCTGTTACCGGCGACGGTCATCTTGCCGATGTAGATTTTGTTGTTTGAAGGTCGCCAAACCTTACCTGCATATTTGCCGCTCCCGTCAGGTTTCATGTCGATGACCAACTGCTTTCCGATATTTTCGGACTTATATTCGCCCGACGCGTTGAACGTCCGCTGAATCGTACCGCAGATCGCCCCACCACAGGGGGTCATTTTGACATGCGCATAAGCCCCGTCATCCGGTTGCGTTTTCCAAACGCCAACCGCCGGGTCGGCAGCCATGGCTGTTCCTGCAAAACCAATGCCAACGATGGCCGCAATAATCGTTCTTTTCATGATATATCCTCCCGATATGCTCTCAGATTGAAGCGAATACGACGATTCAGGCAAGCTTGACGTAGGGGACACCTCTGCCGCGTTGCAAAAACCCGCCCGCCGTGGCAATTGAAACCAACTCCCCCAATGCCAAGGGCAACACTATGATCCTCTACCCCGCTATTGACCTTAAAGACGGCCAAGCCGTCCGTCTTGTGCACGGCGACATGGAAAAATCCACTGTTTTCAACGATGACCCCGCGGCGCAGGCCCGTGAGTTTGTGGATGCGGGCTGCACTTGGCTTCACTTGGTGGACTTGAACGGTGCCTTCGCAGGGACGCCGGTCAATGCCGCCCCGGTGGAAGCGATTTTGAAGTCTTGCAACGTCCCCGCCCAGTTGGGAGGCGGCATTCGCGATATGGCGACGATCGAAGCTTGGCTGGACAAGGGTCTCGCACGCGTCATTCTGGGCACTGTCGCGGTCGAAAATCCCGCTTTGGTGCGTGAAGCAGCGCGAGCTTTTCCAGGCAAGGTCGCGGTCGGCATTGACGCCAGAAATGGTCGCGTGGCAACCAAGGGATGGGCTGAGGAAACCGATGTAATGGTTACAGATCTCGCTAAATCTTTCGAAGATGCAGGTGTCGCGGCGCTGATCTACACCGATATCATGCGAGATGGGGCCATGGGCGGTCCAAACATTGACGCCACCGCCGCTTTGGCGCGTGCCGTGAATATTCCTGTCATCGCCTCCGGGGGCGTCAGCTCCCTTGCCGACCTTGAGGCGCTGAAAAAAACTGGCGTGATATCCGGTGCCATTTCCGGCCGGGCGCTTTATGATGGCGCGATCGACCTGAGCGAAGCTTTGAAGGCCCTCGCCTGAGTTTCCAAATGGTTTCAAATCCTCGGGTGGCTTGGAGGGCAGACAGCCCTCCAACGGTTTTTTCCGCTGCCCCGTCGCGAGAAAGAAGACATGCTTAAGACCCGTATTATTCCCTGCCTCGATGTCGCCGATGGTCGCGTTGTCAAAGGCGTTAATTTTGTTGGCTTGCGCGATGCCGGTGACCCGGTTGACGCAGCGATCGCATATGACGCTGCAGGGGCGGACGAGCTTTGTTTCCTTGATATCCACGCCACACACGAAAACCGTGGTACCATGTTCGACCTGGTCACACGCACAGCCGAACACTGCTATATCCCGCTTACTGTTGGTGGCGGTGTACGCACCGTTGCAGATGTTCGCGCCCTGCTTTTGGCTGGCGCCGACAAGGTCAGCTTCAACTCTGCCGCGGTGGCAAATCCGGACATTATTGCGCAGGCAGCAGACCAATTCGGCAGCCAGTGCATCGTCTGTGCCATCGATGCGAAAACCGTCGCCCCCGGAAAATGGGAGATTTTTACCCACGGTGGCCGCAAACCTACGGGCATTGATGCAGTCGAATTCGCAAAGACGGTCACCGAAAAAGGCGCAGGAGAGATTCTGCTTACCTCAATGGATCGTGACGGTACCAAGCAAGGGTTTAACATTCCGCTAACGCGCGCGATTTCCGACGCGGTTTCTGTGCCTGTCATCGCCTCTGGCGGTGTCGGAACGCTGGATCATCTTGTCGATGGCGTCGTTCAGGGCGGCGCTTCAGCGGTGCTCGCAGCCTCGATCTTTCACTTCGGCGAATTTACGGTCGCTCAGGCGAAACAACACATGGCTGATGCCGGTATCCCAATGAGGCTTTCATGACGCTCGACGATCTATTTGCAACAATCCAATCAAGAAAAACTGCCGATCCATCAAGCAGTTGGACAGCGCAGCTTTTGGCAAAAGGCCCCGAGAAATGCGCCGAAAAATTCGGTGAAGAAGCGGTCGAAGCGATCATCGAGGCCGTGAAGGACGATAAAGCTGGCCTGACGTCGGAAGCCGCAGATGTGCTGTACCACCTGCTTGTCATGCTCGCATCCCGCGACGTCGCGCTGTCAGATGTACTGGATGAACTGAGCCGCCGACAGGCGCAAAGTGGCCTCGCTGAAAAAGCCGCCCGCTAACACGGGGCACGTTTACCACAGTATAATTCTTGACGCGTAGCAAACTGGGGTCAAAGCTTGCTAGAGATTATTCCCGTTGCAAAGCCTCCCATGCGCAATTCGCCGAAAAGGCGCTGATATTCAATCTTCGGGCATCTGTTTTGAATAACGGTCACGCCCTTTGCTTCTGCTTTTGCGGCAGCTTCAGGATGCTGCACCCCGATTTGCATCCAGATCGTCGCCAGATCAGGAAACACCTGTATTGCCTCGTCAACGATTTCTGGCACAGTCTCTGACCGTCTAAAAATATCGACCATGTCAACGCCACCTTCGATGTCTGACAGCTGCGAAACCACCGTTACCCCCAATAGTGTCTTCCCCGCATGCACCGGATTTACCGGAACAATATCGTAGCCCTTGGTCTTCAAATATCGCGCGACATAATAGCTTGGCCGAACCGGGTTCAACGAAGCCCCCACGACCGCGATACGCTTCGTCTGCGTCAGAATATTTTTCAATTGGGTATCGGTGTAGGTCATGCTTCTTACTAAACCTCTAACGGTTCAAAAAAAAGCGCCCTCGACGATAAACGCGAGGGCGCAAAGGTATGGAACGAGGGACAGTTAGGTGATCGGCGAGAGTTCCAAACTCGCCGTCATACACGATAGGTAGGAACGATTTGCTCCATTCAAAGAGCATGTGACAAATCCGTGAAGAAACGATGAATGCGCCAGCCATTTTCCGCCGAATCTCGCTTTTGGCAGCGTAAACTAGTCAAATATATCGTCGATCACATCCGCGACTTCACGCCCGATCTTCGTCATCCAGGTTTTCTTTTTCTTCACTTTTCGATGCTTAGGCTTGCGAATAGCAGCTGCCGCTTGGGCATGTGGAAATTTCCGCAGCCCCGCCGCAGGCCTGCCGCTGGTATTGGGCTTTTCAGAATCGCGAGGGAGCGGAATTTGTTTCAGATCATGCAATGGTGCGCCGCATTGTGCGCAAGCCAGCTCGTGCCGCCCTGCCCCCAATGTCAGCGCTGCCTTGCTGCCGCAAAAACAGCATGTCGCGATTTTTGTCGGGTAATTCATGCAATTATGCTCAGCTGTGATCCCGCGACGCATATAGCGCGATTGCCGCTGCATTTGACACGTTTAGCGAACCGAACCCGCCCCCTGCGTCGATTCGGACCAGCGCATCGACGGTATCTTTGGTTTTTTCACGCAGACCTGGCCCTTCGGCCCCCAGCACAAGCGCCACCGGACGGTCGCGCTTCCCCTCTAGTGCAGATTCGACGGTCATATCGGCTTCGCCGTCCAGACCAAGAACAAGATACCCCATCGATTGAAGCTCCTTGATCGCGTCGGCTAGGTTCCGGACACGCAAATACGGCTGCCGCTCCAGCGCGCCACTCGCTGTTTTCGCAAGCGCCCCGGTCTCGGGCGCAGCGTGATGACGCATGCCCACAACCGCCGATGCGCCTAATACCTCTGCGGACCGCAGAATTGCACCAACGTTATGGGGGTCTGTCACCCGATCCAGCAGCAACACGCGAGGTGCTTCAGCCCCGATGCAGACATCCTTGAGCGTCCCCCAGCTCAGCGGTTTGACCTCTAGTACGGCTCCTTGATGCACCGACCCGGGATCCAACGGCGGGCGGAATTTTCGCGGATCAACGACCTCTGGTTCGATGCCGGCTTTGGCAATCGCCTCTTCCAGCTTGATCTGAGCATTCGGCGTAACCATCAGCTTAATCTTTTCACGCGCGGGATTTTCCAACGCGTCGCGCACCGCATGAAGGCCAAACAACCAAACTGTTTGGTTCGCATCCGCCTTCTTTTCCTGCTCTTTTTGCACAACCCACTTAGGTTTTTTCATCGCCGAACCTTCTATCTTTCATCGCAAGGTAAAATTCCCTGCATTTCGCGCCGGTTTTCGCCTTGACGCCTATACTGCCCGCTTGTAATCACGCCTTCACATCCGGTGCAATGCACAGGGTGAAAGTGGGCGACAGGCCGCAAGGTGTGGCAGGGGACTGTAACTCCCTCGCGGAGACGCACGCCTGGTTCGATTCCAGGGTCGCCCACCACTTTCCCCTCTTCGACTATCCTCAAGTATAGCGGCACAGCCGTTTGATACATTGTGTTCCGATGTGAATTTGTGACACATCTTATGCATTTAGAACGCATACGAAATGATAGGGGTGACCCGTGTCCCATGCTTCCCGGCCGGATCAGGCTTTCAACATCGCGATCGTCGGGCAACACGGGCGGTTGGCTTATGAGGCTCTGTTGTTTGCTGCATCGCTGCGCCACCACAGCCCCCATTTTCCGGGCAACCTCTATGTGATGGAGCCGCAGCCCGGCCCGCTTTGGTCGGATGATCCACGAATCAAGAACCCCGATGTTATCAGCGCGCTCCACAATCTTGGCGCAGAGGTGATCCCGTTTGACACAAAGCACTTCGGCGAGAGCTATCCATATGGAAATAAAATCGAAATGCTCAATGCGCTTCCAAAAGCTGAGCCCTTCGTTTTCTTCGATACGGACACGTTGATCACTGGCGACCTGATGTCGGTTCCCTTCGACTTTGACCGCCCGATGGCATCCATGCGGCGGACAAACACATGGCCTGTTCCCCAGCTGTACGGACCACAATACGCCGGTCTGTGGAAATCCCTTTATGACAAGTTTGACCTAGATTTTGACAGCAGCCTCGACCTGTCTCAGCCCGACGACTATTGGCAACGGTATCTGTATTTCAACGCAGGCTTCTTTTTCTATCGCTGCCCTCACGAATTTGGTGAAAAGTTTTTGCACTATGCGCTGGCGATCCGCGATGACGCGCCGGAAGAGCTGTGCGCGCAGTCTTTTGACCCTTGGCTTGACCAAGTCGCGTTGCCGCTGGTGATTCACGCGCTTGGTGGGGCGCGCGATACCTTGCCTGACGGGCTGATCGACGGGTCTGTTAGCTGCCACTATCGCCTGCTGCCGTTGCTTTACGCACGCGAACCGGACCACGTCGTTGAGACTTTAGAAACAATTGCAGCACCAAATAAACTGAAGAAAGTTTTAAAGGGTTCGGAGCCGATCAAGCGGATGGTCTATCAAGGCCGCGGTCGCAAGGCGCGGGCTCTCTTTGATCAGGACAACCTGCCACGCAAAGAGCAGGCTATTCGGAATCGTTTAAAATCAAACGGCTACTGGATGCGGTAGCGTCGACCGCATTTCATCCGAGTCGGTAAACAACCTCCTAAACGTGACAGAAGCGACCTACAGCTTGTGCGTTCACATCGGTTCACCTAACCATATTGAAGACAATTTTAGGGAGAACAACGATGACAGATAGCCCCAACTATGGTTTTGATACCCTGCAGATACACGCAGGGGCCAAACCTGATCCGGCGACCGGTGCGCGGCAGACGCCGATCTACCAAACCACGGCCTATGTGTTTCGCGATGCGGACCACGCGGCGGCGTTGTTCAACCTGCAAGAGGTGGGGTTCATCTATTCCCGCCTGACGAACCCGACCGTTGCTGTCTTGCAGGAACGCATCGCCACGCTTGAGGGGGGCGTTGGTGCCGTGTGTTGCTCTTCCGGGCACGCGGCACAGATTATGGCATTGTTCCCGCTGATGGGGCCGGGCAAAAACATTATCGCCTCTACCCGTCTTTATGGGGGCACGGTGACGCAGTTCAGCCAAACGATCAAACGTTTTGGTTGGTCCTGCAAGTTTGTCGACTTCGACGACGTTGATGCCGTGAAAGCAGCGGTTGACGACGATACCCGTGCGATCTTTGGCGAAGCCATTGCCAATCCTGGCGGCTACATCATGGACGTACGTGCCATTGCCGACGTGGCGGATGCGGCAGGCGTTCCGCTGATCATCGACAACACAACCGCGACACCCTACCTGTGCCGCCCGATCGAACTTGGCGCGACTCTGGTGGTACATTCGACGACGAAATACCTGACCGGCAACGGCACGGTAACAGGCGGCTGTATTGTGGATTCAGGCAAGTTCGATTGGTCCGCGAATGATAAATTCCCGTCGCTGAGCCAACCGGAACCTGCTTACCACGGTCTCAATTTTCACGAGACCTTTGGCGGCTTGGCCTTTACTTTCCACGGCATCGCCATCGGTTTGCGGGATCTTGGCATGACAATGAACCCGCAGGCCGCGCATTACACCCTGATGGGGACAGAGACACTTTCGCTGCGCATGGAACGCCACGTAGAAAACGCCCAGAAAATCGCGACTTGGCTCGAGAATGATGACCGCGTCGACTATGTCACCTATGCGGGGCTCGAATCCTCGCCCTATTTCGAGCGTGCGAAAAGCGTTTGCCCCAAGGGGGCCGGCGGGTTGTTCACCTTTGCGGTGAAGGGCGGATACGACGCCTGCGTCAAATTGGTAAATGCGTTGGAGATTTTCAGCCATGTCGCAAATCTTGGCGACACCCGGTCGCTGATCATCCACTCTGCCTCCACCACGCACCGTCAGCTTAGCCCCGAGCAGCAAGAAGCCGCGGGCGCCGGCGCGAATGTTGTGCGCGTTTCCATCGGAACAGAGGATGCCGCCGACCTGATCGCCGATCTTGATCAAGCGCTGGCCAAAGCGACGGCTTAGGTTACGACCAATAAAAGACCCCCGCCAAAGCAATCCTTCGGCGGGGGTATGTTTACCCATTCAAACCTTCAAATGCAGCGAGGCAGCAGAGGGTTAGTCAGCCTCGGCGATTTCGAACTGCAGCGTGACTTGCGCGCTGATGTCGATCTCTCCGGTCTCGATGGGCATATCCATACTTTTCATCTGGGCACCCCGCATCGCCATCGGGCGGAAACCCTGGCTCGATTCGGACATGCTGGTGAGTTTACCAAGCTTAACGCCAGCGGCATCTGCAAGCTGCCGCGCACGCGCCATCGCATCCTCAACGGCCCTCTCTCGGGCCTTGGCCAGCGCCGCTGCATTATCCTGCAATCCGAACTGCAAGCCGTTGAAATCATTCGCACCCTCGGCCACGACCGCGTCCAGCAGTTGCCCAAGTTTGCTTAGATCGCGCACCGTCACGCTGACGGTGTTGCCCGCCTCATAGCCCGATACTTCCACCGGGGACGCATCTTCGCGAGGACGGTTGTCATAGACGGGCCGCAGATAAAGCCCGCTGGTCTGACGGTCGAGGCCCGCGATCTTCAATGTGTCCAATTGGTCTAGAATGCCGCGCACTTTTTCCGAAGTCTGCGCCATTGCGTCCGAAGCAGAGGCCGCCCGCTCGCTCACGCCCAAGCGGATCGTCGCGGTATCAGGGGCAAGCGATACAACCCCCTCGCCATTCACGGTGATCCCCTGCGGCGTTTGTTGCGCCAACGCCCCTGACGCGAAACCGGCACAGACGATCGCGGCAATTTTCAACATTCGCATATTCATGACCTTTTTTTACTGTGATATTCCTTGGCAACATATGTGACCTCCCGCCTAAGTTGCCGCAAGCCTCCTCTGCGCTCCGCTCTTTTCATGAGCAAACTACTGCTCTATTCTTTTGCTGTGAACGGGCGCTCTGTTTTGCAGGCGATCCGCATGGTATTGGCAATCTGCTGCCGTCCGAATGTCCCACCGTCCCAATGCCTCTAGTCAAAAGCGTTCCAATGAAGCCCAATTTTGCACTGTCTCTCTCCTTCGAAGGTATTCGCCTACTGCACCGCGCCCCTGATGGATGGCGGCAGGTGGGCGAAGTGGCCGTCGACGCGGAGGATATGGCCGCCCAACTGGCCGCCTTGCGCAGCACCGCCACCGCGCTAGAGCCGAGCGGCCTGCGCAGTAAGCTGCTGATTCCGAACGATCAAATCAAGTACATGACGATCGACACCGCAGGGCTTAGCGATCAGGCGCGGCGCGAACAGGCCGAGGTGGCGCTTGATGGCGCGACGCCCTATGCCGTCGAAGATCTGGTCTTTGACATCAGCAATGACGGCCCCCGCACGCATATCGCCGCCGTCGCCCGCGAAACACTGACCGAGGCCGAAGCCTTCGCGACCGAGCATCGTTTTCACCCCGTCAGCTTTGCCGCGCAGTCCGACGATCATGATTTTACCGGCGAGGCGTTTTTCGGCCCAACAGTCTCCGCCCCCAAATGGTTGGAGCCGGGCGATTCTGTGGAGCGTGACAAAGGGCCATTCGTTATCCTGGGCGATGTGGAGCTGCCGCCGGAGGATACTTCGCCGCCGAAAGGTGATGCGGCTGCTGAGACGGAAAGCCCCGGTAAAGCCGATGATGTGACGGCGGATGCGTCGCAGGAGGGTAACAGCACGTCGGATGCTCTGGCGGCTGATGCCGCAAAGACGGCTGATGCTGCTCAGCCTGCGGGTCAGAAACCAGCAGGTGCCCCCGCGCCCAAAGCGGCAAAGCTTGACCCGCCTCGCGTTGCACCCGCGTCCCCATCGGTGACGCCCTCGCCAAGCAAGGCGTCGGCCCCCGTCCATGCCAAAACGCCCGAAGTGTTAGCTGGCAAGGCACCGGGACCCGCGGTACAGAAACGAGCCGCCCCATCTGTTGAAAAAAATGCGGCAGCGACACCCAAGCCCGCGCCCGCCGTGTCCAAAGCCCCGCCCGCGGCACCTGCCGCACCGAAAGCCCCCGCGGATTTTTCCAGCCGACGCAGCGCGCCCATCGTCACGGGTGCCGCCGCGCGCGGTAGCGTGCAGCCTTTGTCGCACACGGGCGGGCCGGTCCCCGATAGCAGTTCGTTAACCGGTGGCAAACCCACACAGCCTGCCAAGTCGTCGCCTTTCGGCTTTCTGAAACGCCGCAAGCCCCGCGCGACACCACCTCCGCCCAAACCAATTGCCGCAAAAGCGGCCCCCATTCCCGGCAAGGCCCTTGCCACAGGGGCCAGCGAAGTCGACCAGATGACCGTTTTCGGGGCTCGCAAAGAGCAGTCCATCGGAGGCAAGCCGCGCTTTTTGGGGCTGGTTCTGACCGCAGCTTTGCTGGTGTTCCTCGCGGGCGTCGCAGCTTGGGCGTCTGTCTTCCTTGATGATGGGTTAGCGCTTTCGCGGCTCTTTGGCGGTCGTGACACCACGCAGACCGCTTCTGCCCCACCGGAGCCGGTGGTCAAACAGCAGGCGGAAAGCCGTGAGGACCCCATCGTACCGCAGGCCCGGCCCGAGAATACGGCTGACACCACTGTCGCCGCGCTTGATCCCACGCTCAGCGATGAGGACGGTGCGGTTTTGGACGCGATGCGCGTGCCACAGCAGCTGCAACCACGCGAGCTGACCGCGCAGGAAATCGAAGCGAAATACGCGACAACCGGCATTTGGGCCATCGCGCCAAAGACACCAAAAGCGCCGTCGATGGTGACGCTGGATGATCTATTCATGACCAGCATCGATCCCGTCAGCACCTCGAATGACGCTGTTGCACTGCCGACGCTCGCGTCCTTTGGCGGGGATACGGTCGATATCAGCTCGGCCCCTCCGGCGGCGGCAGGCACGTCGTTCACACTGGATGATCGTGGTCTGGTTGTTCCAAGTCCGAATGGCACGTTGAACGCGGATGGGGTTTTGGTTTTCGCCGGGCAACCGGCCCGTGTGCCCCCTGCGACCCTCGCCCGCCCCGGTGCGGTCGAAGAGGAAGAGGTCGAGGATACGGTTGTTGCCGCCCTGCTTGGCTTTCGCCCCAAACTGCGCCCCGAGGATCTGCCCGAACAGAACGAGCGCGCTAATCTGGGTGGGGTGACCCGCAACGAGCTTGCCGCGTTCCGCCCGACCCTGCGCAGCGCCGACGTCATCAAGGCCGCCGCTGCTGCCAAACAGGCCGAGGTTGACGCCGCAGCAGAGGCCGCAGCCGCCGCGATCAAAGCCGCCTTGCCGCAAGAGCCCGTGAACAACGCGACGCAATACGCGACAGAGGTGTCCAAGCGACCAGACACGCGCCCCGGTAACTTTTCGCGCATCGTACGTCGGGCCGAACGGGCGCAGCCTGCGCCTGTGACGGTCGCCAGTGCGCCGGCTGCGGTCACGCCACAGGTGGTACAGCCTTCGGTGCCGTCGAAAGCCTCCGTATCGAAGCAGGCAACTGTGAAAAATGCGATCAAACTGCGTCAAATCAATCTGATCGGGGTCTACGGCAAACCCTCAAGCCGCCGCGCCTTGATCCGGCTGAGCAACGGGCGGTACCAGAAGGTTGCCGTCGGGGATCGTCTGGATGGCGGTCGCGTCTCCGCGATTGGCGAGGCTGAATTGCGGTATAACCGCCGCGGGCGCGATGTCGTGCTTAAGATGCCGCGCGGCTAAACCACGCAAGATCTGACTGCTCGCTACATGAAAAAGCCGCATCCGAAGATGCGGCTTTCTGTCGTTTCAGGCTTCGCTCAACTCGCCACTGTCGATTTGTTCCTGCTCGATGCTCTCGAACAGCGCCTTGAAGTTCCCTTCGCCAAAACCGTCGTCCCCTTTACGCTCGATAAACTCGAAGAAGATCGGCCCGATGACAGTTTTCGAGAATATCTGAAGCAAAATGCGGGTTTCGCCGCCATCGACGACCCCTTCCCCGTCAATCAGGATGCCGTGTTTTTTCATCCGATCAAGCGGCTCTTGGTGGCCGGTGACGCGATCCTTGCTCATCTTATAGTAGGTCTCGGGCGGGCCGGGCATGAATTTCAGCCCGTTGTCCGCAATGGCATCCGTCGCGTCATAGATGTTCCGCGCGCCCACGGCGATGTGCTGGATCCCCTCGCCGTTGTATTTCTTGAGATAGGCCACGATCTGCCCCTTCTCGTCGCGATCCTCGTTGATCGGGATGCGGATGCGGCCGCAGGGAGATGTCAGCGCGCGCGAGGTAAGGCCGGTAAACTTGCCTTCAATATCAAAAAACCGGATCTCGCGAAAATTGAACAGATCGCCGTAGAACTTGAACCAGACGTCCATGTTCCCCTTAAAGACATTGTGCGTCAGGTGATCGAGATAGTAGAAACCGACACCAGCGGGTTTGGATTGCGCGATCCAGTCGTATTCCTCGTTATAGGGCGACGTGTCGTAATACTGATCCACAAAGTAGATCAACGACCCGCCGATCCCCTTGATTGCGGGCACATCCAGCACCCTGCCTGCGCCTGTATATTCCTCCGCCCCTTTGGCAACAGCGTGGTCCAGCGCCTTTTGCGCATCCACAACCCGCCAGCCCATCGAGGGCGCACAGGGGCCATGCTCGGCCACAAAGCCTGCGGCAAAGCTGTCAGGTTCAGCGTTCAGCACATACGTGATGTCCCCCTGCTGCCAGAGTTCGATTTTCTGCGTTTTGTGGTTCGCCACATGGGCATAGCCCATACGGGTAAATAGATCGCGAAGCTCCTGCGGGTCGGCGCTGGCGAATTCGACGAATTCGAACCCGTCGGTGCCGGCCGGGTTTTCATCGGTGATTTTGGATTTTTCGGCGTCATGCGGAAACGGGCCCATGAGATGCTCCTTTAATAGCGTTCGTGCGCAGTCTATCGCCGGAACCACGCTATCTTTGCGCAAACATACAAGTGTGACTGGCTATTCGCGCGGGGTTGACGCATGGTTTTATCATTCTATGTGAGAATACCGCATGACATTAGATGATATCGATAAACGCCTGCTGGCCGCGCTGCAAAAGAACGCGCATCTCACTGCTCAAGAGTTGGGAGAGAAGCTGCACCTATCCCCGTCCCAAGCAGGACGGCGGCGGCAACGGCTTGAAACCGAAGGGTATATCCAAGGCTATACGGCCCGGCTCAACCCCGAACGGTTGGGGCTGACGGTACAGGGCTTTGTGCAGGTCCATCTGGGCACCCACGGGCCCGAACATTCCGCCAGCTTTGCGCGGCTTTTGGCCACCCGCCCCGAAATCGTTAGCGCGTGGACGATGACGGGGGATGCGGATTATTTGCTGCGCGTCTATTGTGCAGACCTGCCCAGCCTGAACCGCCTCATCCATGATGTGCTGCTCCCCCATGGTGCTGTCGCAAAAGTGCATAGCCAGATCGTTATGGATCAGCTTAAACGAGACGGGCCCTTGCCCACCTGATTGACCCGCTCGGGGCCTGCCCGACACAAAGAAAGTATGCCCCTTATGGAAGGTTTCCTGTTTCAAGCCTCGATCTATCTCGCTGCGGCGGTGATTGCGGTTCCCATCGCATCGCGTCTGGGGCTGGGGTCGGTGCTGGGATATCTCGCGGCGGGGATCCTGATCGGGCCGGCCTTCGGGTTGGTCGGATCGGAAACCAAGGATTTGCAGCACTTCGCCGAATTTGGTGTCGTGATGATGCTGTTCCTCATCGGGCTAGAGCTTGAACCCCGCGCCCTGTGGAACATGCGCCACCGGCTGCTGGGGCTTGGCGGGATGCAGGTCGTGCTTAGCGCTGCGGCGCTGATGGGCATCGCGATGGCCTATGACCAACCGATGGGTGTGGCGATTGCGATCGGCCTCACGCTGTCGCTGTCGTCAACCGCGATCGTGCTGCAAACCCTGTCAGAAAAGGGCTTGATGCAAACAGCGGGTGGACGATCCGTCTTTTCGGTGCTGCTGACGCAAGATATCGCGGTGATCCCGATCCTCGCGTTCCTGCCGCTGCTTGTGGCGCAGCTGCCCGCGCAAATGCGGCCCGACGGATCGATCTCGGTGAACCCCGAGGATGCCGCCCACGGGGCAGAGGCAGCCTCGGGGCATGGTCCTGCGGCAGCAGGTCATGGTGCGGAAACCGCGCAGGCGGCGATTTCACTGGTGCAGGGGCTGCCGGGCTGGGCCATCACGCTGGTCACCTTGGGTGCCATTGCCGGGATCATCATCACCGGCGTGTTTTTCACCCGCCCCGTTTTCCGGTTTATCCACGCCGCCAAGCTGCGCGAGATGTATACCGCTTTGGCCCTGCTGATCGTCGTCGGGATTTCCTTCCTGATGATGCTGGTGGGCCTGTCGCCCGCACTTGGGGCCTTCCTTGCGGGGGTGGTGCTGGCCAGCAGCGAATTCCGGCACGAACTGGAAACCGACCTCGAGCCGTTCAAAGGGCTGCTGCTGGGGCTGTTCTTCATCACCGTGGGGGCGGGTATCAACTTTGATCTGCTGTTCGCCGATACGATCATCATCGTCGGGATGGCGCTGCTGGTTATTCTGGTGAAGGGCCTGATCCTTTACGGGCTTGGCACCCTGTTCAAGCTGCAAGGGCGCGACCGTTGGCTCTTTGCGCTTGGTCTGGCGCAGGCGGGTGAATTCGGCTTTGTGCTGGTCAGCTTCTCGGTCGCCACGGGGGTCATGCCCAATGACGTGGCCGAGACATTGTTGCTGGTCGTCGCCCTATCGATGCTGATCACACCGCTGCTGTTCATCACCTATGACCAGATCAGCAAACGGATGGATACGAAATCCGGCCCCATCGTTGCGGACGAGATTGACGAGCAGGGCACCGTGATCATCGCGGGTGTCGGGCGCTTCGGGCAGATTGTGAACCGTCTGGTGCAAGCCAGTGGCTTTCGCACCGTCGTTCTGGACCACAACCCCGAAACCATCGCCGTTATGCGCCGCTTTGGCTTCAAGGCGTTTCTGGGCGATCCTACCCGCGCTGATATTCTGCGCAAGGCCGGTCTGCGCGATGCCAAGGTTCTGGTTGTCGCGCTGGATGATCCCAAGTCGGCCTTGCAGCTTATCGCCTATGCGCGCAAGGAACGCCCCGACCTGCATATCGTAACCCGCGCCCATGATCGGACGGATGTGTACCAACAATACCAGGCCGGCGCGAATGACATCGTGCGCGAGATGTTCGACAGCTCGCTTCGGGCGGGGCGCTATGTGTTGGAAAACCTCGGGCTCTCTGACTACGAGGCGGCAGAGGCGCAGCGGATGTTCTATTCGCACGACCGTGCGTCTGTGCGCGAGCTGGCGGCCCTATGGCGCCCTGACATCCCACCAAGCGAGAACAAAGCCTATGTGGCGCGCGCGAAAGAGCTACAAAAGGATCTGGAAACCGCTTTCCTGAACCGGATTGACCAAGAGGATAAGACCCAAGGGTAGCCCCCCTCGCCCTTCAGACACCAAAAAGCCGCGCCCGATATGATATCAGGCGCGGCTTTTCTAAATTTAACGGTTGCGATCAGGCAGCGGCGACGCGGCTTTCCAAAACATCACCGACCTGCTTGGAGGCCGCCAGTTCGTCTCCACCGGCGACGGCGGCAACTTCACGGGTCAGACGCTCAAGCGCGGCTTCATACAGCTGACGTTCGGAATAGCTTTGCTCGCGCTGGTCGTCGGTGCGGTGCAGGTCGCGTACGACTTCGGCGATGGCGATCAAATCACCGGAGTTGATCTTTTGCTCATATTCCTGCGCACGGCGCGACCACATGGCGCGTTTGACCTTGGCCTTACCCTTCAGGGTTTTCATCGCATGGCTGATCACGTCAGGGCTGCTGAGCGCGCGCATGCCAATTTCTGTCGCCTTATGGGTGGGCACCCGCAGCGTCATCTTGTCTTTCTCGAACGCGATCACGAACAGCTCCAGCGAGATGCCCGCGACTTCCTGCTCTTCGACCGAGATGATCTGACCAACGCCATGCGCCGGATAAACAACGAATTCATTCGGGCGGAAATCTAGCTTCTTCGACTTGCTCATACAGTGGCTCCTTGGGCGCGGGGACGGCCCGCATGGGTAAATATGCTGTCACAACGACAAAGGCCGACCGGCCCAAAGAGCCGTCAGCCTCATTTCATAACTTCAGATGTTCTGGTTCAACCTGTGCAAAACGGTTGAGATTTGGCGCGTAGGTATCATCATTTGCGACAACGTATATCACAAAATTGCCCCCCCCGAAAGCGGGGGGCGGCACAGATTCGATCAAATACGTGTTAATCGAATAAATAAAGGGGATCAGGTGGCGTCACACGCAGCGATGACCCCATGCATCCAAGTGCGAATCGCTTAGCCGCCTTCGCCGGGTGCTTCAGAGAAATACTTCTCAAGCTTGCCCTCTTCACCATCGCGTTCCTCTGCCTCGGGCAGCGGGTCTTTCTTGGTGATGATCACGGGCCAAAGTTCAGAGTATTTGCGGTTGAATTCAACCCACTTCTCCATGTCCGGCTCTGTATCGGGGCGGATCGCGTCGGCGGGGCATTCAGGTTCGCAAACGCCGCAGTCGATGCATTCATCGGGATGAATGACCAACATGTTTTCGCCCTCATAGAAGCAATCCACCGGACATACTTCAACGCAGTCAGTGTATTTGCAGGCGATACAGGCATCGTTAACGATATAGGTCATAACATCATCTTTTATGGCAGGTTTAACGCAGGAGATACGTCAGCACAGCGTATCATTCAAGGTGGCGCGCCCGAGAAAGATCAAGCACGCGGCGATCACGCTTACTGGGGCGCCCTTTTCCCTCAAATTCCGGATTTTCAGGTTGTTTTTTCTCGGATCGGGGGACCGGCGGGGACAGATCGGTGTAAAGCGTTTGCGCCTCGGGGGCCGGACCACGGCGGGTGCCGATGCCCTCTATCTGGATCACCCGCACATCATCGCCCATAGCAAAGGTCAGCACGTCGCCAACCACAACCAGTGTCGCACGCTTGTGCGCGACGCTGCCGTTGACCCTGACGGCCCCCGCTTGCACGCGGGCAGCCGCCAGAGAACGCGTTTTATAAAACCGCGCATGCCACAGCCACTTATCAAGCCGCAGCTTTGTCGGCGCTTCGGACAATTACTTGTTGTCTTTCAGCCCCATCAGCGCAGCGGCGAATGGGTTGTCGGGGTCGATCGGCTTTTCGGCACGGGCGGGCTTGCTGCTGAACTTCTGGGCTTTGCCGCCCTTGTCACCACGCGGTGCACCCTTCTTGCCACGCGGTCCGGGTTTCCCCTTCCCTTGTGGACGATCCCCGCCGCCGCGACGCTGGCCTTGGGCATTGCCACGGGGCGTGCGCCCCCAGGTAAAGACATAATATGTCTCAAGCTCGGCACCTGCGATATCGGCGTCAGGCGCTGTGCCTTGGGGGTTTTCCTCGGCAGGGGTGTCGGGGATGTGGTCGTCCACCTCTGGTGTCTCGGCCAGTTCCTCGACCATCGGGGCGATCCCGTCATCGGGCATATCCGCGGTTGCGGGCACGATGTCATCCGCCTGAGCAGCCGTCGGATCTTCGACGATACCACCGGCTGGTTGCTTGTCCGCGACATCCATCACGGGCGTCTCGGCGTCTGCGCCTTTGTCGGCAGCCATCGGTGCACCGTCATGAGGCACGACAGTATCAACGGCTTTCACCTTGGTGCGCTCGGCCTTTTCGGCCTTATAGCCCAGACCTTCCATCAGCGTGGCGAATTGTTCAAGCGTCATGCCCGTGATCGACAGCATATCGGCCTTCGCCTCGAACCCGCCGCGCGAATCTTCGGAGCGCAGCATATCAGCCAGACGTTCCAGCATATCGATACGGATCGCGCGTTCGCCCGCGTTGCGGTATCCAGCCATCGTCGCAGCGCCTTCAGGCGCGCTTGTATCTACGGGGATGGTGACCAAACCGGGGGGCGGCGATTCAGGGAATTCATTCAGCCCTTTGGAAATCGACCACAGCACCAGACGCAAACGGGTCGGCGCGGGCTTCAGCAACAACGGCATAAAGATGGTGAACTGACCAAAGCGCAAACCATGCTTGCGCAGCGCGCCACGGGCGTCCTGATCCAGGGCTTTCACCTCGTCCGCCACATCAGCGCGGGGCAGAATACCAAGGTTTTCAACCATGCGGAAGGCAAAGCCACGGGCCAGACCGGTCAGCGCCTCATCCTTTGACAGGGCGATCAGTGGTTCGAACAGGGCTGCGACCTTGCGGTCGATGAAATGCTGCAAACGGCGTTGCACTTTTTGCGCGACTTCGGGGCCCGCAACGTCATCGACGAAGACCTCGACACCGGGTTTCAACGGATCGGAGCCCGCAACCAGTTTACCCACGGCAGAGCTGCCCCACATGAGGCCGCCCTGCTCTGTGAAATCAATCTCTGTATCAGGCGCGTTGTAGAAACGATCCGCCCGCAAATGGAACTGAGGAGCCAGCGCCTGCAACGATGCAGCTTTGATCGTTTTATCTTCGGCAACGCCTGCGCCTTTGTCTTGGCGAAAGCGGAACCCGTCCAGCTTGCCAACAAATTCGCCTTCAACGGTTACTTCACCGGTCTCGTTTACTTCGGCCACCATGGCTTCCTTCTGTCCTAGCCGGCGCAAAAGCACGGATGTGCGCCGATCTACAAATCTTTGGGTCAGACGCTCGTGCAGCGCATCCGACAGTCTGTCTTCTACGACACGCGCCTCGTGTCGCCAATGGCTTTCGTCACCTGTCCAGCCTTTGCGCTGTGTCACGTAGGTCCAGGTGCGAATAAACGCCAATCGTTTGGATAACGCATCAATGTCGCCATCGGTTCGATCTATGCGTTTAATTTGCCGCGCCAGCCAGTCGTCGGGAATGGAACCGCGTTGATGCAAAAAGTTAAAAATCTGCTCCAGCAGGCTGGCGTGCTCTGCATGGCTTATACCACGAAAGTCGGGAATCCGGCAGACATCCCACAACAGACGTACTGACGGTCCATCGGTACAGCGCGCCGCGATCTCTGCATCCACGGCGAGATTCTTGAGCGCCCGCAGATCATCGGCCTCGCGCGCTTTGAACAACCGCTCATTGTCCGGCGACATTTCAAGCGTCTGGATCAGCCGGTCAATGGACCCGAACTGCAGCGCGGGGTTGCGCCAGTTGAGCTTGTTCTGCGGTGTGAACTGATGATCCATAATGGCCCGCGCGACACCATCATCAAGCGGAGACGCATCGCCCGTGACACCGAAAGTACCGCTCTTGAACCCGCGCCCTGCCCGTCCGGCAATCTGCGCCAGTTCGTTCGGGGCCAAGGGTCGCATCCGACGCCCGTCAAACTTGCTGAGCGCCGAGAAAGCGACGTGGTCCACATCAAGGTTCAGCCCCATCCCGATGGCATCCGTGGCCACCAGATAGTCGACCTCGCCATTTTGATACATGGCGACCTGCGCGTTGCGTGTGCGTGGGCTGAGCGCGCCCATCACCACCGCCGCGCCCCCCTTCTGACGCCGGATCAGCTCTGCAATCGCATATACATTCTCAACCGAAAACCCGACGATCGCACTGCGCGGACGCATCCGGCTTATCTTTTTCTGACCAGAATAGATCAACTCCGACATTCTCTCGCGCCGGATGAACTGCGCCTCTGGCACCAGCGCCGCGATTGAGCCGCGCATGGTGTCGGACCCCATGAAAAGCGTCTCGTGTTGACCGCGCGCACGCAAAAGACGGTCGGTAAAGACATGCCCCCTCTCGGGATCAGCACAAAGCTGGATTTCATCGACCGCAACCAGATCAGCGCCCATACCTTCGGGCATCGCCTCGACCGTGCAGACCCAATATTGGGTGCGCGGCGGCACGATCCGCTCTTCGCCTGTGACCAGTGCCACGATGGACGGGCCACGCAGGGCAACGATGCGGTCATAGACCTCGCGGGCGAGCAAACGCAGCGGCAGCCCGATCACCCCCGTGCGATGCGCCAACATCCGTTCGATTGCATAGGTCGTCTTGCCTGTATTGGTCGGGCCTAAAACGGCCACGACCCTGCTGTCACCTGCCACCAGAAATTCCTTAGATCGTTAAAGCGTGCGCCCGATGCCGTCGCGCCGCAGCCCGTCGAGCGCCCTTTGCGCGTTATCATGGTGAGGGTTAATGCTTAACACTCGGCGATAGAGATCGGCAGCCGCCCGCAGATCGCCAAACTCCTGCAGGATCGCCCCCAGACCGAAGATGGCGTTATACTGCTGCGGGTTGAAGGCAAGCGTCGTTTCCAGATCATCGATTGCAGGACCATAGAGACCTGCGGCGAAATAGGCCTGTGCACGGGCATGATAGCCTTCGGCGAAATCAGGGGCGTGATCCGTCAGAGCTGTCAGATGGGCGATCGCCAAGGTGGTGTCCCCCTCTGACATGGCATCGCGACCACGGGAATACAGCAAATCCATCGCGGCCGAGCCGGACCGCGCCCAAGCGCGCTGCACATCACGTTCGATTCGCGCCGCCTCTGCCGCGGGGGCATCGCGTAAATTCTGCAGCAACTCCGCCGCCGCGGGGGGCGACATTTGCGCGAAACTTATACCCCCAAGCAACACCCAGAGACCAAGTGCCGCGACGGTATGTTTGAGGTTGACGATGCGGTTGCCCATAACAAGAGTGAATGTAACAGGCTGCCGCCACAATTCCAGACGTGTCGGCACCATTTGCCAAGAAAAGGGCCTATGATGAGCGATATTGTGAACCAAGCTGTAACAGTGCTGAACGAAAAACTGGCGGGGGCCGACTTTGACGGCACAGCCAAGTTCGACATCGAAGACGAAGGCACTGTCATGATGGATTCGACCGGCGCACGCGCCGCGGATGAAGATGCGGATGTAACCCTTTCTGCTGACGCAGAAACTTTCCAGGCGATCCTGTCCGGCGATACCAACCCGACCGGTGCCTTCATGAGCGGCAAGCTCAAGATTGACGGCGACATGGGCATGGCGATGAAGCTGGCGTCCGTCCTCTCCTAATATGCTGGACACCGCGCCCTTTTTCACCGACATTGCGCCGCTGCCCGAAACGGGTCAGGCGCATTGGGCCGAGACATCGGATGGTAAAAAGCTGCGCGTCGCGCATTGGCCGCTGGACGGGGCAAAGGGCACCGTGCTGCTTTTCCCCGGCCGCACCGAATACGTGGAGAAATATGCGATGACCGCAAGCGCCTTTGCGAAAAAGGGGCTGGCGGTCATGGCGATTGACTGGCGGGGGCAAGGTCTGTCGGACCGGTTGATCCCCGACCGTAACATCGGCCATGTCGATGTCTTCTCTGACTATCAAAAAGACGTGGCGGCCATGATGCGCACAGCCCGCGCCTTGCAGCTGCCGCGCCCGTATTTCCTGCTGGCGCACTCCATGGGCGGGGCCATCGGCCTGCGCGCCTGTATGGAGGGTCTGTCGGTGCAGGCCGCCGCCTTTACCGCGCCGATGTGGGGGATCCATATTGCGCCGCATATGCGTCTGGTGGCCGCGGGGCTTTCCAACCTGATGCCGCGCATCGGTCAGGGCTACAAGCTGCCCATGGGCACGCAGGCGGCATCCTATATCTCGACCGCACCGTTCGAGAACAACATGCTCACCACCGACCCCGAGATGTACGAGATGATGCGCACGCAACTGGCGGCCCATCCCGAACTGTCTTTGGGCGGGCCCAGCTTTATCTGGCTGCGCGAGGCTTTGTCCGAGACCAAGCATCTGTCCCTGCGCGCTGCCCCTAGCCTGCCCTGCGCAACATTCCTCGGATCCAACGAACGTATCGTGCACAAGGGCCGCATCCACGCCCGTATGGAGACTTGGAAAGGCGGTAAGCTGCATATCATTGACGGCGCAGAGCACGAAGTGCTGATGGAAATCCCCGCCACCCGCGACAAAGCTGTGGATGAGATGGCGGCCCTGTTCTTTGGAAACGCCAAAAAGTAGGACGGATCGCAGGATGAATTTCCGCCTGCAACCTACTGTTATTCCGACGGAAAGCTTGACATCGGCGAGGATTTTCCTGCCCACCCTGTTCAAACGCGCGCGCCCCGCTAGCTTATGCGCATGGCCAAGCAACCTGTTCTGACGTTCAACGAAAACGGCATTTATTGCCCCGCGGGTGATTTCTATATCGACCCGTGGCGGCCTGTGGACCGTGCCCTGATCACCCACGGGCATTCCGATCACGCCCGCTGGGGCATGAACCGTTACCTTGCCACCGACATCGCCCTGCCCGTCATGCGCCACCGTTTGGGCGACATTACCGCTGACGGCATCTCGTACGGCGAGGTGCGGCAGATCGGCGGGGCGCAGGTATCGTTTCACCCCGCTGGCCACGTCCCCGGCTCTGCCCAGATACGCGTTGAGGTCGACGGCGAGGTCTGGGTTGCCTCGGGCGATTACAAGGTGGTCGATGACGGGCTGTCCGACCCGTTCGAGCCGGTGAGATGTCATCACTTCATCACCGAAAGCACCTTTGGCCTGCCGGTGTTTCGCTGGGCCGAGCAAGCCGCCGTGGCGGCAGAGATCAACGCATGGTGGGCAGGCTGCGCGGCACAGGGCAAAACGGCGTTTCTGGGGGCCTATGCCTTGGGCAAGGCACAACGTTTGCTATCGATGCTCGACCCCGACATCGGCCCGATCCTGACCCACACCGCGACCGAGAACACCAACCGCGTCATGCGCGATCAGGGGATCACCCTGCCCGACACGATCCTCGCCGATGCGGATCTGAACCCCAAGGATCACCGCGGCGCGATTGTGCTGGCCCCACCCGGTGCCTTGGGCAGTGCGTGGTCGAAAAAATTCGGCCCGCAGGAAACCGGTTTTGCCAGCGGATGGATGGCCGTGCGGGGTGTACGTCGACGTCGTGCGGGCGATCGCGGCTTTATCATCTCGGACCATGCGGACTGGGATGGGCTGCTGTCGGCGATCAGAGCAACCGAAGCCGAAAACATATATGTGACACATGGTTACACCGATGTCTTCAGCCGGTTTCTGGCCGATAGCGGCTGGCAAGCGCAGGTCGTTCCCACCCAGTTCGAAGGTGAGACGCTGGATAAGGACGCAAGCGAATGAACCGGTTTGCCGCGCTGTTCAACGCCATCGACCAAAGCACCAAGACGACAGTGAAAGTCGCCGCACTGGCCGATTATTTCAGCGCGGCACCGGATGACGACCGGCTATGGACCATCGCCCTATTTTCCGGCCGCCGCCCCAAACGCGCCGTCACCACCACCAAGCTGCGCGAATGGGCCGCCGAGCGCGCGGGCATCCCCCTGTGGCTGTTCGAGGAAAGCTACAGCATCGTTGGCGATCTGGCCGAGACGATCACGCTCGTTCTGCCCCCCAACCCGACGCAGGATGATCAACCGCTTGCCGCGTGGATCGCGGCACTGCGCGAGATTTACACGCAGGATGAAGAGGCCCGCAAAGCCTTTGTCCTTGACGCATGGGCGACGCTTGGCGGGACCGAACGATTTATCTTCAACAAGCTGATCACCGGCGGGTTTCGAGTGGGCGTCAGCCAAAAGCTGATGACCCGCGCCCTGTCTCGTGCCACGGGCAAACCCGAACCCGAGCTGGCGCATCGCCTCATGGGCAACTGGCACCCCGACGACACCACATGGCATGGGCTGGTAGAGGCAGAGGATGCCTCTGCCGACGCATCGCGCCCCTATCCCTTCTATCTGGCTTATGGGCTGGAAGCCGAGCCGCAAGAGCTGGGGGATCCGCAAGACTGGCGAGCCGAATGGAAATGGGACGGCATCCGCGGCCAATTGATCCTGCGGGACGGTGCCTATTTCGTCTGGTCGCGCGGTGAAGAGCTGATGACCGACCGCTTCCCCGAGCTTGCCCGCGCGGTGGACTTCATGCCCGACGGCACGGTTCTGGACGGCGAGCTGCTGGTCTGGCCCGGCGGTCAGCCTGCGCCCTCCTCCTTCAATGCGCTGCAAGCCCGGATTGGCCGCAAGACCGTGCCGAAGAAACTGCTGGCCGAAGCCCCGGTGGTGCTGCACGCCTACGACCTGCTGGAATGGCAGGGCGAAGATATTCGCTCCCGCCCCTTTGCCGAGCGCCGTGCGCTGCTGGAACAGGCCTGCGCCGCCCTGCCCGACGATGCGCCGATCCGCCTGTCGCCGCAACTGACCTT
>Ga0181375_1000069_pt1 | contig 49831 bp, 48 predicted proteins | sample LowvirmetaG_FD_130090 | JGI IMG/M metagenome (GOLD analysis project Ga0181375, IMG submission 130090) | Marine viral communities from the Subarctic Pacific Ocean - Lowphox_11 viral metaG | ecosystem: Environmental > Aquatic > Marine > Oceanic | place: Subarctic Pacific Ocean | collected 2015-12-09 | reverse complement strand
GTGCAGACCTTGCACGGCACCCTGCGACAGATGGTACGTTGGAAAGAGCGCGGCTAGACCTTTGTGCGCTTGTGTCCTACTTCTGCACAAACCCTAGCAGACGAGAGGCACCATGGCCGAAAAACGAAAGCTGTTCGAGGACGTAGGCGAGGCGCAGGCCACGCGCCCCGTGGCACAGGCTGGCGGCATTGACCGCGGGCGGGGTGGGGCACGCCGTGGCATCCGTATCTGGCTGTTCATCCTATTCGCATTGGTCTTTGTGATGATCGCCGTGGGCGGTCTGACCCGATTGACCGACAGCGGCCTGAGCATCACCGAATGGAAGCCCTTTACCGGAGCCATGCCGCCGATGAACGAGGCGGACTGGCAGTCGGAATTCGCCAAATACCAAGAGATTGATGAGTTTCAGGTCCAGAACTCCTGGATGGAACTGTCTGATTTCAAAGCAATCTACTGGTGGGAATGGGGCCATCGGCAGTTGGGCCGGGTGATTGGTCTGGTCTGGGCTTTCGGGTTCTTGTGGTTTCTCTTGCGTCGCCAGATCCCCGTTGGTTGGTCCGGGCGTTTGCTTGTGTTGGGCGGTCTTGGCGGTCTGCAGGGTGCGATCGGCTGGTGGATGGTGTCGTCGGGCGTCACCACCGGAGAGGCGGTTCTGGATGTCGCCAGCTACCGTTTGGCCACGCATCTGGGGCTTGCCTTCGTCATCCTCGGGTTCATCACCTGGTATGCGTTGCTCTTGGGCCGAAGCGAGCGTGACCTGATGCAGGCGCGACGGGCCAAGGAGGCGAAGCTTTTCGGCATGTCCACGGGCCTGTTGCACTTTGCCTTCCTGCAGATCCTGTTGGGCGCGCTGGTCGCGGGGATCGATGCGGGGCGGTTCTTTGTCGATTGGCCGCTGATGCAGGGGCAGTTCTTTCCGCCTGACGCCTTCAGCATCACGCCGGTCTGGCGCAACTTCTTTGAAAACCCCGGGCTGGTGCAGTTCATGCACCGCATGGCGGGCTATCTGCTGTTTGCCTTTGCTATCGTGGTCTGGCTGCGCGGCCGTAAATCGGCGCATCCCAATACGCGCAAAGCGTTCAACCTGATGATGATCGCGATGCTGGGGCAGATTGCCTTGGGCATTGTGACCGTGATCAACGCCGCACCGGTACATATCGCGATCTTCCATCAGGTGCTTGCCGTGGTGCTGTGGGTGCTGATCCTGCGCGCCCGCTTCCTGAGCGCCTATCCCATTCCGACATCTGTACGAGGTAAATCCTGATGAGTGCTTTTGATGAGCTGATGGCGTTCCAGCGCGAAACCGAGGCGCTGGCACAGGTCGCGGGCCGGTTGGGCTGGGATCAGGAGACCGTCATGCCACGCGGGGCCGCCCCGCAGCGTGGTGAGGAGATGGCGGCAATGGAAGGCGTGCTTCATGCGCGCCGTGTGGATCCGCGTATTCCCGAATGGCTGGACAGGATTGATGAAGCAGCGCTGAACCCCGTCGGACAAGCGCAGCTGCGTGACATCCGTCGCAGTCATGCGCGCAGCTCTAAAGTGCCCGCCGCCCTTGCCGCGCGCATCGCTCGGGTCACCTCGGAGGCGCAAGGCATCTGGGCCGAGGCGCGCGCCGCCGATGATGTCGCGGCCTTTGCGCCAACCCTGGCCGAGGTGATCGCGTTGAAGCGCGAAGAGGGGCAGGCGCTGGCTGCTGGCGGCGATGTCTATGACGCGATGCTGGATGATTATGAACCCGGTGCGCGTGCTGCCGAGCTGGAGGCGATGTTCGGCGCATTGCGCCCCGAGCTGACGCGCCTGCGTGAAGCCGTGCGCGCCGCCGAAGCACCGCCGGTACTAGAGGGCCGTTTTGACGCGGAGACCCAGATGAAGCTGACACGTCAGCTCGCCACCACCTTCGGCTATGATATGTCCATGGGGCGTGTCGACAAGGCCGTGCATCCGTTCTCAAGCGGGTCCGGGCTTGATGTGCGGATCACCACACGCACCAACGAGCTGGACCCGTTCAACTGTTTCTATTCCACCATCCACGAGGTCGGGCATGCCTGCTACGAGCAGGGCATCGACAAGGACTACCTTTTGACGCCGCTTGGGGCGGGGGTGTCTATGGGGGTGCACGAAAGTCAAAGCCGGATCTATGAAAACCAGCTTGGACGTAGCCGTGCCTTTACCGGCTGGTTGTATGGTCAGATGCGCGATGCCTTCGGTGATTTTGGCGTAGCGGATGAAGAAACCTTCTACCGCATCGTCAACCGCGTCTCTGACGGCTATATCCGGACCGAGGCCGACGAGCTGCAATACAATCTGCACGTGCTTTTGCGGTTTGATCTGGAACGCGCTTTGATGGCGGGTGATCTGCAGGTCGGTGATCTGGAAGCCGCGTGGAACGACAGGTTCGAGGCCGATTTCGGCTATGCGGTTGACCGGCCCTCAAATGGGGTGTTGCAGGATGTGCATTGGTCGGTCGGGTTGTTCGGCTATTTCCCGACATATTCCTTGGGCAATGTCTATGCCGGGTGCCTGAATACGGCGCTGCGCCGCGATGTACCGGAACTGGATGCGCAATTGGCGCAGGGCGATACCTCTGCGGCGACGGGCTGGCTGCGTGAGAATGTCCAACGCCACGGCGGGCTTTACGCCCCGCGGAATCTGATCACGCGCGCCACCGGGGAGCAGCCGAGCGAGGCCCCCTTGCTTTCCTATTTGACGGAGAAATTCAGCACTCTATATGCATTATAGTCTGGCCGCGCCCGAAAACGCTCGGTTGTGCGGTTATTGACTTGATCAAACTGAACGCGAACCTAAGATCAAGTTTGCTATTGCACCGTGAATATGCGATATGATGACCAAGATTTATGACCTTCGCAAACTGGAGAAATTATTATGACACGCTTTACAGCATTTGCCGCCGCGCTTTTGATGACTGCCGGCGCAGCTTCCGCCCAAGTTACAACCCAAGCCGCTGTTGGTGGTGATTCCGGCGTTGCCGGCTACCCAACCACAGTTGTTGGCGAAAACGGCGTTACCTACGCTTGCCAAGCACCTACCGAAATCGATGGCATCATTGCACGTCGTTGCATTGACGCGAATGCGGCTGGTGGCGCTGGCTTTGAAAGCCTGAGCCCTGCCGCAGCCGGTGGTATCGCAGCGGTTATCGTTGCAGTTGCAGTTATCGCGAACAACGATGACGATAGCACGTCGACAACAACTTCGACTAACTAATTTCTGTTACTATGATAAGATTATGAAGAGCGCCTTTCGGGGCGCTCTTTTTTTGTGCTCGCTAACTTTTGAAACTTAAAACTAAAAAACCGCCCACTCAGTACGAGGGGCGGCTTTCAGCATTCTGGAAGGCGACTTACGCCTCAGGCGTTGCGATCTCGTCGTCGCCGGTTTCATCACCTTGGTCTGCAATCCAGGCAACGCTTACCACAACTTCGCCGCGGCCGGTGTCAAAGACTTTGACGCCACCGGCACTGCGCGACCGGAAGGAAATACCCTCTACCGGGACGCGAATCGATTGCCCTTTAGAGGTCGCGAGCATGATCTGATCATCCATCTCGACAGGGAAGGAGGCGACGATATCGCCACCGCGCATCGCTTTGTCCATCGCGGTCACGCCCAGGCCACCACGCCCGCGCACGGGATAGTCGTGGCTGGAGGACAGTTTGCCCGCGCCTTTTTCGGTGATTGTCAGCAGCAGGTTCTCGGCCGCGGACATTTCGGCGTAGCGCTCTTGTGAGAAATTCGGATCGGCGGGGGCTTCGTCTTCGTCGCCTTCCGCGTCATCGGCCAGACCGGCCATCGCGCGGCGCATCTTGAGGTAGGCCGTCCGCTCTTCCGAGCTGGCGTCGAAGTGACGGATGATCGACATGGAGACGACCTTGTCATCGCCGTTCAGCTTGATCCCACGCACCCCGACAGAGGCGCGGCTGTTAAAGACGCGCACATCCGTCGCAGGGAAGCGGATCGCGCGGCCCGAATTGGTCACCAGCATGACATCATCATCATTCGACGCGATGCGTGCGTTGATCAGCGTTGTGTCGGCGTGGTCGTCCTCGAACTTCATGGCGATCTTGCCGTTGCGCATGACGTTTGTGAAATCCGACAGCTTGTTCCGGCGCACGGTGCCGGCGGATGTCGCAAAGACCACCTGCAGATCGTCCCATTCTTTTTCGTCACGGTCCACGGGCATAATCGCCGCGATGGAAACGCCGGTCGGAATGGGCAGGATATTGACGATCGCCTTGCCCTTTGACGTGCGCCCGCCTTGGGGCAAGCGCCAGGTCTTGAGCTTGTAGACCATGCCATCGGTCGTAAAGAACAGCAGTTGCGTGTGGGTATTGGCAACGAAGAGGGTGGTGACGACGTCCTCTTCCTTCGTTTGCATGCCCGAAACACCTTTGCCGCCGCGGCGTTGGCTGCGGAAATCGACCAGTGGGGTGCGTTTGATATAGCCGCCGGAGGTTACGGTCACGACCATATCCTCGCGCGCGATCAGATCTTCATCGTCCATGTCGCCGGACCAGTCGACGATCTCTGTGCGGCGCGGCACGGCAAACTGGTCTTTCACTTCGGCCAGCTCGTCCGAGATGATGCCCATGATCCGTTCGCGGCTGCCCAGAATTTCAAGGTATTCCTTGATCTTCTTGGCCAGTTCTTCCAGCTCGTCGGTGACCTCTTTCACCCCGATCTGTGTCAGACGCTGCAAACGCAGTTCCAGAATGGCACGGGCCTGTGCTTCGGACAGGTTATAGGTGCCGTCGTCATTGGCGGTATGTGTCGGATCGTCGATCAGTGCGATATATTGCAGGATCTGTTCCGCGGGCCAACGGCGGGTCATCAGCTTTTCGCGCGCTTCAGCGGCATCGGCGGAGGACCGGATCGTCGCGACGACCTCGTCGATATTGGTAACAGCCACGGCCAGACCACACAGGATGTGGCTGCGTTCACGCGCCTTGCGCAGCAGATAGGCAGTGCGGCGGGCGACGACATCTTCGCGGAAATCGATGAAGGATGTCAGGAACTTGCGCAGGGTCAGCTGTTCGGGCCGGCCGCCGTTGAGCGCCAGCATGTTACAGCCGAAATAGGTCTGCATCGGGGTGAAACGGTAAAGCTGGTTCATCACCACTTCGGCGGTGGCGTCGCGCTTTAGCTCGATCACAACCCGCACGCCGTTACGGTCAGATTCGTCCTGAACATGGGCAATGCCGTCGATCTTCTTCTCGCGCACCTGCTCGGCGATCTTTTCGATCATGGTGGATTTGTTCACCTGATAGCAGATCTCGTCGATGACGATGGCGAAACGGTCTTTGCGAATCTCTTCGACACGGGTCTTGGCCCGCATGATCACACTGCCGCGCCCCTCAAGATAGGCTTTGCGCGCGCCCGATCGGCCCAGCATGATCCCGCCGGTGGGGAAGTCGGGGCCGGGGATATATTCGATCAGCTCTTCCGAGGTCAGATCGGGGTTCTCGATCAGGGCCTGACAGGCGTCGATCACTTCGCCCAAGTTATGCGGTGGGATGTTGGTCGCCATACCAACGGCGATACCGCCCGCGCCATTGACCAGCATATTCGGGAAACGTGCAGGCAAAACAGTAGGTTCGCGTTCTTTGCCATCGTAGTTGTCGATGAAATCAACGGTTTCCTTGTCCAGATCGCCGGTCATGAAGGACGCGACCTTATCAAGGCGCGATTCCGTATAACGCATCGCCGCAGCGCTATCGCCGTCCATCGACCCAAAGTTACCCTGACCGTCAATCAGCGGCAGCGACATAGAGAAGTCCTGCGCCATGCGGACCAGAGCGTCATAGATCGCGCTGTCCCCATGCGGGTGATAGGAACCCATCACGTCGCCCACGGACTTTGCCGACTTGCGGTAGGCTTTTTCGTGGGTGATGCCTTTTTCATACATCGAATAGATGATGCGGCGGTGAACCGGTTTCAGCCCGTCTCGCAGGTCGGGAATGGCGCGCGAAACGATGACCGACATGGCGTAATCCAGATAGGATGTCCGCATCTCGTGTTCGATATTGACCGACGGGCCATCATACACGGGGCGCGTAGCCGGGATTTCGTCATCGTTTTCAGGGGTTTCTGGCGTGTCGTTCACGTAATCTGCCTAGCTCTTGCTGGTTCTATATCTTGCGGTTTTGTATAGCAGACGGGGCATATCGGGTGCAATGCCTGCGGCCTTGGCAGGCGGGGATTCACTTGCTTAGCAGGCTAAGTTGTTGAAATGTAATGATACTAAATCCGGCGTGATTTTTGTGGCGTAACGTCAATATCAATTGGTGGTTCAAGCCCGCGCGTTTGGGGTAGGCTAAAGCAAAACGAGGGGGAGGCATCTACGTGCAGCAGATATTGGTCAATCAAAACGCAATCACCGAAACCCGCATGCTCGAGGTGGAGGGAGAGCCGCTGGCACCGGGGCAGGCACGTCTTGCGATCGAAAGCTTCGCGGTGACATCGAACAATGTGACCTATGCGGCGGCGGGTTTCGATATCGGCTATTGGCAGTTTTTCCCGACGTCCGAAAACGGATGGGGCATCGTGCCCGTGTGGGGGACTGCAAAAGTCGTCGAAAGCCGCACAGATGTGCTTGAACTCGGCACGCGGTTGTATGGATTTTATCCAATGGCCTCCGAGCTGGTGATCACGCCTGAAAAAGGCGCGGCGGGTCTGGTGGATGCGGCGGCACATCGGGCGAAACTGCCCTTGATCTATAATCAGTACACGCCCGTCAAAACCGCCCCCGCATCAGAGGATCACCTGCGCGCCTTACTGCAACCGCTGCTGGCGACGTCGTATCTGATTTACGACTGGCTGCTGGATAATGACTTCTTCGGTGCCAAGCAGATTATTGTGGGCAGCGCCTCGTCCAAGACCGGATTGGGTCTGTGCAGCTACCTCGCCGAGGCAGAAGCGCACGGGGTCAAGATCGTGGGCCTCACGTCTTCTGGCAATCGCGCCTTTGTCGAAGGTTTGGGGCATTGCGATACGGTGCTGACCTACGACCAGATCGACGCGCTGGCCCACGTCCCATCCGTCTATGTCGATATGTCCGGCAATAGTACGGTCAAAGCCAAACTGCACAGTACGTTGAAAAATCAGCTGAAACATTCCTCGGCTGTCGGGCTGAGCCATTGGGATCAGTTCACCCCGACAGCCCCGTTGGATGGCCCCAAGCCGCAATTCTTCTTTGCGCCCTCACAGGTCGCCAAGCGGCGCGAGGAATGGGGCCCCGGCAAGATCGAGGCGCAGATCACCGCCGCGTGGAAACGAATCGCGGCCAGCGCATCCGATTGGATGGAGGTGCAGGTACATGACGGCGTGGCCGATGCGGAAGAGGTCTATGCCACCCTCGCACGGGGGGAGGCCGACCCCAAGGTCGGCGCGATCATCCGCCCTTAGTGCTGTGCCGGCGCGGGGTCAGGCCGAACAGCTTGCCCCGCCCAAGACGCAGAATTTGGCGCAATGAGGGTGGTTCAGGGCAACGTCTTTTTCCGCCTCTTCCAGCGAATGGCCCAGCTCGAACTCTTCGGTGTAGGGCAGCAGAGTGCAGGCCAGCACGGCAGGGGTCGCCGCACCTTTGCGCTTTACCACCATCCGCGAGCTTGAACACATCACCGCGTCGGGGGATTTATCCAGAATTCCCCAGCAGGCGGTGGTGATTTCGGGCACTTCGACGGTTTCATCCATCTCAGGAAAAAGCACTGTCATCCCAGGGTCTTGCGGGTCGATGTCAAAGTTGTGTTCAGCGTAGAAAGCCCCGTATCCGGCGCGGCTGTCTTCGTCCGTCGCGCCAAAGACCGACCGCCCTGCAACGGCCATGCGGATGTTATTGTCGCGCAGCCATTTCATGCCGGTCACTGTCTTTTCCAGCGCGCCCGCGCCGCGCTCTGCGTCATGCAGATCGGTGCGGTAGTGATCGACGGAAATGCGCAATGTCAGCTTGCCGGGATAGGCTTCGTTCAGGCGCACCAGCCCCGCTTGCACGGATTTACGCATCATCGGGCGCATGGCGTTGGTCAGGATCAGCACGTCATATCCGGCGGCCAGCGAGGCTTCGGTGATCTCGATCATTTGCGGGTTCATGAACGGCTCGCCGCCCGTAAAGGCAATCTCTGTCACCGGCCAGTTGCGCTGCGTGATTTGCCCCAGATAATCGCGCACCTCGTCGGCGGTGATATAGACCAGAGCATCATTCGTCGGACTGGACGCGATATAGCAGTTCACGCATTCAATGTTGCACAGGGTGCCGGTGTTGAACCACAGCGTCTGCGGGTTTGTCAGGCTGACAGTCGCGCGGGGTTCACCCTTGGCCGTCAGGACAGGGTCCTGAAATTTACCGATATTTGCGTCGACAACGTCTTTCATAGGAAACCGGGCCTCACCTGTATAAATTACTTTTCTTTGTCTATGCGAATGGTATGCGCAATAAAACCCCGTGTCATTTGGTGCACAGACTTGTGAAAAACGGAAATCTCAGTATGTTTGCGCTAACATCACATCTCGGCACCCAAACGTCGTAGCCTCGCGACAAGGAGCATCCACATGGTATCACGCGTCATTCCGGTCGATCCTTTTGATCTGGTGATTTTCGGCGGCACAGGCGATCTGGCGCGCCGCAAGATCCTGCCGGGCTTGTTCCGGCGCTTTTGTGCGGGGCAAATGCCCGAAAACGCCCGTGTCATTGGTGCCGCGCGCACAGAAATGGACCGCGCGGGCTACCAGCAGATGATCCGCGAGGCGATTGCCGAATTCAACGGCGACTTCGAGCACGAGAAGGCGCAGCTGGACGGGTTCATCGACCGGCTGGAATATGTCGCGATTGACGCCAAAGGCGAGGACGGCTGGGCCGAGCTGCAAAAGCTCATGGCCGGGACCGAACGGGTAGAGGCCTATTATTTCTCTGTCTCGCCTGCGTTGTTCGGTGATCTGGCGGAACGTCTGCAACAATGGGGCATGGCGGACGCGCAAAGCCGGATCGTCGTCGAAAAGCCCTTTGGCCGCGACCTGAAAACCGCGCAGGCGCTCAACGCCACGCTCGCCAAGTATTTCGACGAAAGCCAGATCTACCGGATCGACCACTATCTGGGCAAAGAGACGGTACAAAACCTGATGGCTGTGCGGTTTGGCAACATGCTGTTCGAGCCGCTGTGGAACAGCCAATATGTCGATCACATCCAGATCACCGTGGCTGAAACCGTCGGCGTCGGGGGCAGGGGCGAATATTACGACAAATCGGGTGCCATGCGCGATATGGTGCAAAACCACCTGATGCAGCTTTTGTGCCTGATCGCGATGGAGCCGCCCGCGCGGTTTGACCCCGACGCGGTACGCGATGAAAAGCTCAAGGTGATCCGCGCGCTGGACCCTGTGCTGCCGCATCACATCGCCCGCGGTCAATATCAGGCAGAACCGTGCAACGAGGCCGAACAACCCGGTTACCGTACCGCTGTGGGGGATCCGCGCTCGCGCACCGAAAGCTTCGTCGCGCTGAAAACCCACATCAGTAACTGGCGGTGGGCTGGCACGCCTTTTTATCTACGTACCGGCAAACGCATGGCGGCGCGGTCCTCCGAGATCACGGTCGTCTTCAAGGAAACACCCCATTCGATTTTTGCAGAAGACGCAGGCCGCCACCGCAACGTTCTGTCGATCCGTTTGCAGCCGAACGAAGGCATCACCCTTGGCGTGACGATCAAGGAACCGGGCCCGGGCGGCATGCGTTTGGTGGACGTGCCCTTGGATATGACATTCGCCGACGCTTTGGGGCCTGAAGGCTCCGAACAGGTAGACGCCTATGAACGTCTGATCATGGACGTGATCCGTGGCAACCAGACCTTGTTCATGCGCGGCGACGAGGTAGAGGCCGCTTGGGCCTGGACCGACCCGATCATCCAGGGCTGGGAAGCGCGCAATGACGTGCCCAAACCCTACGACAGCGGGTCCGACGGCCCGACAGATGCCAACGAACTGATGCGCCGTGACCAGCGCCAATGGCGGGAGTATTCTGCATGAGGTTGATCGAATATGCCGACCGCGAAGTCCTTGCGATGGACCTCGCCAATCTGATCGCGGGGGAGCTGAAGAACGCCCTGCTGTCCCATGACACGGTCAGCTTTGCCGTGCCGGGCGGAACAACCCCGGGGCCGATCTTTGACAGCCTGAGCGCGGCCAATCTTGATTGGGCGCGGGTGCAGGTCATGCTGGGTGACGAACGCTGGGTCGCCCCCGACCACGAGATGTCGAACGCGCGGCTCTTGCGCAATCGCCTGCTGGTGGGCCGCGCGGCCGAGGCAGCGTTCACCCCTTTCTATATCGACGGTCTGACCTCGGCCGAGGCCGCAGAAACACTGTCCCCCCAGATCGAATCCCGATTGCCGCTGTCGGTGCTGTTGCTGGGCATGGGCGCGGATATGCACACGGCCTCGCTCTTTCCGGGTTCCAACGGGCTGGAGGCGGCGATGGCCGCGGACGCGCCGGCGCTCTGTCCGATCGATGTCGACGGGCAGGACATCGGGCGCATCACCCTGTCGCGCAGGGTGCTGGAAGGCGCAATGTCAAAACATCTTGTGATCTTTGGCGATGAAAAACGCGCAGCGGTGGAACAGGCGCAAAGCCTGCCGGCCCTTCAGGCCCCCATCGGCGCAGTATTGAACGAGGCGACAGTACATTGGGCACCATGACGCATTTCGATGATTTGATCCGTATGCAGGCGGCGGTGCAAGACCGCTCTATCCTGTCGTTGTTCGACACAGCCGATCGCGCCCGGACCTTCAGCGCGCAGACCGGCGACATGTTGTTCGATTTCTCCAAAACCAATCTTGACCGCGATACGATGGATGCGCTGCTGGCACTGGTAGACGCCGCTGACGTGCCCGCGCGCCGCGATGCGATGTTCGCCGGCGAAAAGATCAACGAGACCGAAGACCGCGCCGTATTGCACACCGCGCTGCGCAATCTTGATGGGGGCGCGGTGATGGTGGATGGGGCGGATGTGATGCCCGGCGTTCATGATACGCTCGACCGGATGCGCGGTTTCGCGGATCAGATCCGCAGCAGCGACATCACGGATGTGGTGAATATCGGTATCGGCGGGTCCGATCTTGGGCCCGCGATGGCGGTGCAGGCGCTCTCGCCCTATCATGACGGGCCGCGCTGCCACTTCGTGTCGAATGTCGACGGCGCGCATATTTCGGACACGCTCCGCGGGCTTGATGCGAAAACCACACTGGTGATCGTCGCTTCCAAGACCTTCACCACGATCGAGACGATGACCAACGCCCGTACCGCACGTGCGTGGATGACAGAGAATGGCGGCGATCCGGCAAAGCAGTTTGCAGCCCTGAGCACAGCGCAGGACAAGACCAGCGATTTCGGCATCGACGCAGATCAGGTCTTTGGCTTCGAAGACTGGGTCGGCGGGCGCTATTCCGTCTGGGCGCCCATCGGCCTGTCGCTGATGATCGCCATTGGCCCACGCGCCTTTGATGCGTTTCTGCGCGGCGGGCAGGCGATGGACCGTCACTTCTGCGCGGCCGCCCCCCATGAGAACATGCCGATGCTGCTGGCCTTGGTCGGCATCTGGCACAATCAGATCTGCGGCTATGCCACCCGCGCCGTGCTGCCCTATGACCAGCGGTTGGGGCAACTGCCCGATTACCTCCAGCAGCTTGAAATGGAATCCAACGGCAAGTCGACCCTGATGGACGGCACCACCGCGCCCTATCACACGGGCCCCGTTGTCTGGGGGGCTGCGGGCACCAACGGGCAGCACGCGTTCTACCAACTGATCCACCAAGGCACCCGCGTCATTCCTTGCGAATTCCTGATCGCGGCCAATGGGCACGAGCCGGACCTGACACATCACCACAAGCTGCTGATCGCCAATTGTCTTGCGCAATCCGAAGCTTTGATGCGCGGGCGATCCTTGCAAGAAGCGTCAGAGCTGATGGCGGCAAAAGGTCTGACCGGTGCCGAGCTGGACCGTCAGGCGCGCCACCGCGTCTTCCCCGGAAACCGCCCCTCGACCACGCTCAGCTACCCTTTGCTCGACCCGTTCACCTTGGGGCAGATCATCGCGCTGTATGAACATCGCGTCTTTGTGGAAGGCGTCATTCTGGGCATCAATTCCTACGACCAATGGGGTGTGGAACTGGGCAAAGAGCTCGCCACCTCTTTGCAGCCCATCGTCGAGGGCGCGGCACCTGCCACCGATAAAGACGGCTCAACCGCCGCTCTTGTCGCCTTTATTGCCAAACACGCCGATTAGGATCACGGCTTCATTTTGCCAAATAAACTCCGGGGAGTGTGAGGGGCAGCGCCCCTCATCTCTAAGCTCGCGCAAAGCGCTGCAGGTTACCCCTTCAGCGCGATGTCATAGGTCACCCAGCCCGTGCGGGTCGCCAGCTTGTCGTAGGCCCCACGCCCGCGATAGTTATCCTCTGCCGTGATCCAGCGCAGCGTGCCCCAGCCGTTGTTTTTCGCCACCGTCTCAACCGCTTTGATCAGCGCCTGCGCGGCCCCGGTACCGCGGGCCTGCTGGCTGACAAACAGATCATCCAGAAAACAGTTCGTCACCGCGCGCAGCTGGCTGACAAAGGGACGGTAATGGGTAAACCCGACAAGCGTGCCGCTGGCATCCTGTGCCACGATGCAATTGCTGCCGTGATCGGGGTCCATCAGCCAGCCAAAGACGGTTTCACGCATCTGCGGCGTCTGATCGACCTTGTAGAAGGCGGCGTAGCCGGCAAAGAGCGTTTCCCAAGCGCTGCGATCCGCGGCGTCCATCGGGCGGGTGGTGAGTGTCATATCTTATGTTCCTTTCGATGCATGCGCGCGCGGCGGTTACCCCTCGGGGCGGGCGTTTTCAGTCTGCTCAAAATATTGTTTCAGGCGGTCGGGCAGGGGATACCGACCGGAGCCGTCCCGTTCCAGAAGTACTAAAATACACTCGAACGTCGCCCGCAGCTCGCGGCCCACCCACACCTCTTGCGCCAAAGCGTAAGAGGTGTTGCGAAAGCTGGTGCAGCGGCAGGTCACGATGTAATTCTCGCGCTCCAGCATCTCTTGCAGATAGCGGATCGACCCTGACCGGATCACCACGCGCGGGCCGGGGCTGTCGATCAGCCCGCGTTCCACCAATGACTGCGTATAGCGGATGCGCAGCCGTTCGAACCATTCGAAATAGACGGTGTTATTGACGTGGTTATTGGTGTCCAGATCAGAGAAGCGGACCTGATCTGCCATGGCCATCGGTTGCGGTGTTGGCATGCCGGCGGCGCGTTGCTGATCGGGGGAAAGGGGCGTGTGATAAATAACTGTCATGAACCCTGCGTAAGCAGCAATGAGGGCGCTTGCAAGACTGGGGTGATTTGTCCATTTTGCACCCAACGACTAATTGGGAGGATGCGCCATGCTTGGCCAAATGATGAATAAACCGCTGCTGATTTCGAGCTTGATCGAACACGCACAACGCTTTCACGGCGAGACAGAGATTGTCTCTGTCAAGACCACCGGCGGGTTGGAGCAGACCTCTTGGGGGCAAGTCGCGCGCAACGCCCGTGCGCTGGCCTCTGCGCTGACAAATCTGGGGCTGGACCCGCAGGCGCGCTGCGGCACCATCGCCTGGAACAACCGCCGTCACCTGGAAATTTACTTCGGTGCATCGGGCGGCGGCTTCGTCTGCCACACCATCAACCCGCGTCTCTTCCCCGAACAGCTTGTCTATATCCTGAACCACGCCGAAGATAAGGTGCTGTTCATCGACAAGACGTTTGTGCCGCTGATTGCTGGCATTCAGGACAAGCTTGAACATCTAGAGCATGTCGTTCTGATGGAAGGCACCGACGAAGAAGCCGCCGCGCAACTGCCCGGGATCAAATTCTATGACGACCTGATCGCCAGCGGCGACCCCGAGTTCATCTGGCCGGATCTGGACGAGAACACCGCCTCCAGCCTGTGCTACACCTCGGGCACCACGGGTAACCCCAAGGGCGTTCTGTATTCACACCGTTCGACCGTGTTGCACAGCTTTGGGATCAACCTGGCCGACAGCATTGCGATCACGGCCAAGGATGTGGTGCTGCCCGTCGTGCCCATGTTCCACGTCAACGCCTGGGGCGCGCCCTATGCCTGCGCTATGGTTGGCGCGGCGATGGTAATGCCCGGTCCCGGTTTGGATGGCCCGTCGCTGGTGAAACTGATCGACACCAACCATGTGTCGCTGGCGCTTGGCGTTCCAACCATCTGGCTGGGGCTGCTGAACGAGGCGGATAAGATCGGCAGCAAGCTGGAAAGCCTGCAGCGTACGGTCGTTGGCGGCTCTGCCTGCCCGCCGTCGATGATGACCGCCTTCCGCGAGAAATACGGCGTTGAGACGATCCACGCCTGGGGCATGACAGAGATGTCGCCCGTCGGCAGCATCAACCAACTGCTGGCCAAACACACCAAGCTTCCTGCCGACGCGCAAAACAAGCTGCGCGAGAATCAGGGTCGTCCGGTCTTTGGTGTGGATCTTGAAATCCTTGATGACGACGGCAATCCCGTGGCGCATGACGGCGTGACGCAGGGCGATCTGGTCACCAAAGGCTACTGGATTCTCGACAGCTATTTCCGCAAGACCCGCAGCGAGACGCTGAACAAGGACGGTTGGTTCGACACGGGCGATGTGGCGACAATGGACCCCGACGGCTATGTCACGATCCGCGATCGGTCAAAAGATATCATCAAGTCGGGCGGCGAATGGATCAGCTCGGTCGAGCTTGAAAACATCGCGATCGGTCACCCGCAAATCGCGGATGCGGCCGTCATCGGTGCCCGTCACGAAAAATGGGACGAACGTCCGATCCTGATTGCGGTGAAAGCCGAAGGCCAGGACCCGAGCGAGGCAGAGATTCTGTCGATCTTCGAAGATAAGATCGCCAAATGGCAGATCCCTGATCGCGTCGTCTTTACCGACGCATTGCCGCGCAACGCGACCGGCAAGGTGTTGAAACGTGATCTGCGCGAAAGCTTCGGCGAAGTGCTGATCAACGGCTGATGAATGCTTCACCGGGGCAGGCCACTGCCCCGGTGACTGAGCTTTCTTCTGTCCCACAGTATAAAATATATGCGGGGCAGGAGCGTTATATGTGGTCTTCAGAAGGGCGCATTATGAAGCGGAGACATTGACCTTAAACGTAGCTCTGTCGCCGACAGTGGCACCTCGTACAGACTTTTTGGGGCATGGTCGTACTGTCACGCCACCTGTGGAAATTAAATTTGCACGGCACGCGTGAAAGCGCCCGAAAAAGCCTTAAGATCATGTAGCACCTATATTTAAGCGCCAAAGAAGTTTCTGGCGTAGAGTGCAGCCTACGGTGCCAGTGGTTACCAAGTCATTAACGCAACTTTAAGGTGTAGTTACTTGCTAGGGGAAACCCCTGCAGATTCCTGGTTATCATTCGGTTTTTCTTGTGGTGCTAAGGCTTGATCTTAAGGGTGTTGTGATTATTCTTTATAAATTAATCTCTTACATCATTATTTTCGAAGAGGTGTTGTGAAATTTCACATGCTTTAAATCTGTAAATTGATCAAATTTCTTGAATCTAGTGCATCTAAGGTTGAGTGAAGGCTTCTCTCGCTTCACCCGCGCCCGCGATAGGGCGGCACGCCTTGATCGGGAATCCAGACGCTTTTGGGGGTCTCGCCCGTTTGCCAGAACACGTCGATGGGGATGCCCCCGCGCGGATACCAGTAACCGCCGATGCGCAGCCAGCGGGGCGACAGCAGATTTACCAAACGGCGGCCGATCGAGACGGTGCAATCCTCGTGAAAGGCACCGTGGTTGCGAAACGCGCCCAGATAAAGCTTGAGCGATTTGGACTCCACCAGATACTGATCCGGCACATAGTCAATCACCAGATGCGCAAAGTCGGGCTGGCCGGTCATCGGGCAAAGCGAGGTGAACTCGGGCGCGGTGAAGCGCACGCAATAATCGACATCGGCCTGAGGGTTCGCGACTTTCTCGAGCATCGCTTCTTCGGGCGAGGCGGGAAGCTCTGTCTTGCCGCCAAGCTGCTGCAAATCGCTGTAAATCGTTTCCATAAATCCTCCGGTGGCGGGTCAGACCCCGCGTTTGTTGCCCCATAGCAATACGTGAAGTTGTGGCAGCAGGCGCGGCGTGAACCAGCGATCTGCCATGGTTTTATCCACCAGCCACAATAGCTTATCCGCCAGCACCTGCGGATCGACAGCGACGCTGGGGTCGACCTCGTCGTTGCCCGGTTGTAGATAAAGCGGCAGTTGGGGGTAGCGGGTGGCGGCGTCGCGAGCCCAATCGTAATCCGCGTCGTCGAATATCACGATCTTCATCACCGTCTGGGCCGCCGTTTCGCCAGCTGCAACGCAACGGTCGAAAGCGGCCCAATCCACCGTCTCGCCGCTGGACGGTGGTTTCGGGCTAAGCACAAGACAATCCAGCTGACCGAACCACGGTTTCGCGATGGAGCCTTGCGTCTCGCAAGCAAAACGGTAGCCGGCAGCATGACCCAATTGGATCAAGGGCGCGAAGTCCTGAATGGCGGGGTTGCCGCCTGACAGGGATACGGTCAGCGGTGTGTTGTCCGACAGGCGCTGCACCTCTTGCCAGACCGCGTCGGGCGACATGCTGGCCCAGTCATGGCGGAATGCGGGGTCGACCGCGTGCATGCTGTCACACCACGCGCAACGATAGTCACAGCCGCCCGTGCGCAAAAAGACGGTGGGTTCCCCGATCAGCGCGCCTTCGCCCTGTATCGTGGGGCCGAATACCTCGGCGATGCGCAGCTGGCTCATGGCCGGTACTCTGCCCAGGTTTTGGGCGTCTCGCTGACCTTGACGGCGGTGGTTTCGGGCCAGTGCTGCGCGCACCATTCATAGAGATGACGCGCCATATTCTCGCCGGTGGAGACAAAATCCAGCACGTCGTTGAGGTGACGATGATCGAAAGTCTCGTCTATATAGGTCTTGAGAGGCTTCAGCTCTCCGTAGTCGCGGACGAAACCGTCGGCGTTCAGCTCTTTGGCCCGAAGCTCGACCACCACGACATAGTTATGCCCGTGCAGGCGGGCGCATTGGTGGCCATCGGGCAGATGCGACAGCTGATGTGAGGCGGAGAAATGGAACTCTTTCGTAATGGTATACATCAGGTGAGGATCTTACGCTTGACCGCTTCGGCCCAGAAATCGGGATCGTCATAATGGGTCGGGTCGGCAACCCCCGCCAGATCGAAAGCCTCGCGCCGTTCCACGCAGGTACCACAGCGCCCGCAGTGATGCACGCCGCCTTTGTAGCAAGACCACGTTTCGGCAAAGGGGGTGTTATGGCGCTGGCCTTCGGTCACGATATCCGCTTTTGAGCGGTGCACGAAAGGCGTGTAAAGCGACACATCGGCGTAGCCGTCCAGCGCCATATATTGCATGAACTCAAACGCTTGGGTGAAATCGGGGCGGCAGTCGGGGTAGATAAAGTGATCGCCCCCATGCACCGCGGTCGCGACGGCCTGGTCCCCCCGTGCGGCAGCAATGCCATAGGCGACCGTCAGCATGATCGCATTCCGGTTGGGGACAACGGTGACCCGCATCGTTTCTTCGGCGTAATGCCCGTCGGGTACATCCACATCATCGGTCAGCGCGGACCCGGTCAGCGCCGCACCGATCCCGCGCATATCGATGATGTCATGGGGAACATCCAGACGTTTGGCGCAGAGCGCGGCGTAGTCTAGTTCCTTGCGATGACGCTGACCGTAGTCGAACGACACCAGCCCCGTCAGCTTGCGATTTGCCGCCACCATATGAGCGAGCGACACAGAATCTAATCCGCCGGAGCAGATGACAATCGTTTTCATTTCTTAACCCTTGTTTTGATACCCGGGTAGGCTGCGACCGGGAAGGCGCCTGATAGACGAGACGATCAGGGATGCCAAGGGGGCCAATGCGGCGGATTTGGCGCGAAATGTCGCTTTCGCAGCGTCACACATAGAAAAACCGCCAGACCGATGGGGTCTGGCGGCACAGCGCATTCTTCCCGCGAACGGGTGGGAGGTGCCCGCGCGCAGTCAGATCAGGCGCAAACCCGTGATCAGGCGGATTGCATCAGCAAAGCCTGGTTCTTCCATTCGGGGTCGGTGACGGCGTCGACCAAAGCGGCGGCAACATCGCCACGGGCGGCTTTGGCTTTGACGTCAACGCTGTCGCCAAAGATCATATTCCGATTGCCCGCATCATCCGTCAGCGCGACGGGCCGCAGGATGGCGTATTCGAGGCCGGAGTTTTGCAAATGCACGTCGGCGTCGTGTTTGGCTTGCAGATAATGCGCAAGCTCGCTGTCTGGGTCGGGGTTGTCTGCGCCGACACTGCTGAGCATCACAAAGCGCGAGATGCCGGCCTTGGCGGCGATATCCACCAGATCTTTGGCACCATCGCGGTCGACCTTGTCGGTCATCTCTGGCCCTGTGGACCCGCCTGAGCCCGCGGCAAAGATCACCGCATCGCAGCCTTCGCAGGCGTCAGCGGACAGATTGGTCAGGTCCCCCTTGCGCAGCACCACGTCGGAGGCCAGCGCACTGGTGTCAGAAGAATCGCGGACAAGGGCGATCGGCGTGTGACCCTGTTCGCGGAGTTGTTCAGTGACGCGGATACCGGTTTTGCCGGTCGCGCCGGCGACGAGAATATTCATGGTTGTAATCCTTGTTATACGTGTCGCGGAAAAACTGCCCGCCGCGCGGCCTTCGCGCAGCGGGCGGCACTTTACAGCAGCGACAATAGCTTGTGGGCGGCTTCTTCCGAAGACGCGGGGTTCTGGCCGGTGACAAGCTTGCCATCGGTCACCACGAAGGATGCCCAGTCGTCACCCTTCTTATAGGTGCCACCGTTGGTCTTGAGCATGTCTTCGACCAGAAAGGGGACCACATCGGTCAGGCCCACGGCCTCTTCCTCGGTGTTGGTGAAACCGGTGACGGTTTTGCCCGATACCAGCGGTTTGTCGTCGGTGCCTTTGGTGTGCTTGAACACCGCTGGCGCGTGGCAGACGGCCCCGACGGGGCGGTCGCTGGCGGCAAAGCTTTCGATCAGGTTGATGCTGGCCTTGTCTTCAGCCAGATCCCACAGCGGGCCGTGGCCGCCGGGGTAGAAGATCGCGTCGAAACCGTCAGCCGAAACGCTCGACAGCACCTCGGTATTGGCCAGCTCTTTCTGTGCGGCGTCGTCGCCCTTGAACCGTTTGGTCGCGTCGGTCTGCGCATCATCTGCATCGCTGGACGGATCAAGCGGCGGCTGTCCGCCTTTGGGCGATGCCAAAGTGATCTCTGCACCAGCGTCCTTGAACACGTAATAGGGGGCCGCGAACTCTTCGAGCCAGAAACCGGTTTTGTTACCAGTGTCGCCCAGCTTGTCGTGGGAGGTGAGTACCATGAGAATTTTCATGTTTTTGGGCCTTTCAATTCATTTCTTATACCGGTCAGGGCGTCATCCGAGACGCCGCAATAACGACCGCGTAGACCGTTCAACGAATGGGCGCGCCTGTTGTTCCGCGATATGTCTGACGTTTTTGTGACTGATGCGGGTGCGGAAGGGGCAATGGTGGATATGCTCTGGCACCACAGGGGCAAAGCGATTAAACCCGCGGTAGTTTTTCGCGGGAAAGGTCCGGCCGGATGCATAGAGTAGAACTAGCCGAACGGCCCCATTGGCGCGACCACGCCAAAGAGGTCGGTTTTTCCTTCGCGGACATGCACGGGGAACCCTATTGGGACGAAACCTCTGTCTATGCGTTCTCGCTTGACCAGATCGAAAATGACATCGAAGACCCCGCGACCGCGCTGCATGGTATGTGCCGCGAGGCGGTGGATCACATCCTTTCCAGCGAAGAGCTTTTGGACAAACTTGCCATTCCCGAAGCGCATCGTGACCTCATTGCGAACAGCTGGAAGCAAGGCGACCCCGAGATCTATGGCCGCTTCGATCTGGCATATGACGGGCAGGGGCCTGCCAAACTGCTGGAGTATAATGCAGATACGCCGACCTCGCTTTATGAATCGGCGTCCTTCCAGTGGCAGTGGTTGGAAGATCAGCTAGAGGCAGGCAACCTGCCCGAGGGGGCGGATCAGTTCAACGGCATCCACGAGGCGCTTGTCGCCCGTTTCGCCGACGTGTTCGAACCCGATAGCGATCTGCATTTCACCGCCGTGGCGGGCAATCCCGAAGATTACGGCACGGTAGAGGCTATGGGCTGGGCCGCGCGCGAGGCGGGGTTGGGCGCGCATTATTGCGACCTTGATAAAATCGCGCTGAGCGATGACGGGCAGTTTCTGGATGATGAGGACCGGCGCATCGCCGTCTTGTTCAAACTCTACCCGTGGGAAGACCTGCTGCGCGACGACTACGCGGACCACATCGAAGGCTCTGGCTGTCTGTTCCTTGAACCCGCATGGAAAGCGCTGCTTTCCAACAAGGGCCTGCTGCCCGTGTTGTGGGAGATGTTCGAGGATCACCCGAACCTGCTCCCTGCGTTCTTTGAACAGGATGTGGGCGAGGCGATGGCGGGGCGCGGCTCTGTCACGGGGCGTGCGGCGGATGCCTTTGACCGTGCGCGCGCAGGGCTTGCACGGGCCCATGTGCGCAAGCCGATCCTTTCGCGCGAAGGTGCCTCGGTCGAGATCGTGAAATCCGGCCAGATCATCGAAAGTGCCAGCAACACGGCGTATGCCGAACACGCCCGTATCCTTCAGGCCTATGCGCCCTTGCCGCAGTTAGACGGGATGCGTCCCGTGGTCGGCGCGTGGATCATCGGGCAGACCTGTGCGGGCATCGGCCTGCGCGAGGACCGGTCAAGGATCACGCAGGATCTGTCACGTTTCAAACCCCATTACATTGCGCCATATTCCGGTTAGCATCGTCGCCTAATCGCCGAACCACAGCAGAAAGCAGATCATCATGACAAAACGGTCAAAACGCGTCGCCATCGCGATCATCGGGGCCACCGCCTTTACACTGGCCGGTTGCCGCGACGAAAAGATTGATGCCGCTGCTTTTCCCGATGTGCAAAGCTGCAAGAACGAGGCGTCTTTCGGGGGCACATTCACCGCCGCCGATTGTGAAACCGCCTTTGCCGAGGCAGAGACGCTGCATGTGGAATCCGCACCGCGCTACAACAGTCTGGATGTCTGCGAAGAACAACACGGCGAAGGGGCCTGCGGGTCAGAGGCGCAGCAAACACAGGGCGGATCGGGCGGTATCTTTATGCCATTGCTCGCGGGCTATCTGATCGGGAACATGCTGGGCGGGCGGTCGGGTATGGCCGCAAGCCAGCCGATGTATAAGACGGCGGATGGCAAGTTCACCAATGCGGCGCGCACCAGCACCTATTCCAGCAACAAGGGGGCCGCCAAGCTCAGCACCTCGCAGTTCACCCGCCCCGCGACGACCGTGGGCAAAACCCCGATGACTCGCGCTACGGCGAAATCCCGCGGCGGTTTCGGGAAGGTGGGCAGCGGGCGCACGGGCTTCGGCGGCTAAGGCTGCGGGTGTCGCACACGCAGACGTGACCGCAGCAGCCGCAACCGCAGGAACTTGATACGACGGCCATGTGTTTGCCCTTCGACGCGAATAAGCGAAGAAGGAGCAGACATGTCCAAGATCACGACAATCAATCCCGCCACCGAAGAAGAGATCCAATCCTACGATCTGATGAGCGAGGCAGAGGCTATTCAGCGGGTCGAAGCCTGTCATGACGCGCATCTTGAATGGCGCAAGCTGTCGCACAAAGAACGCGCGCCCTATCTGACCAAGATCGCCGCCAAGCTGCGCGAGAACGCGGATGAACTGGCCGCTCTTATGACGCGCGAGACAGGTAAGCTGCTGAAAGATGGCAAGACCGAGGTAGAAATTTGCGCGGCCATCTTTGAATATACCGCCAAGAATGGCCCCGACGTGCTTGCGGATGAAGAACGCACCCACGGTGCCGACGGCAAGCGCGGGGTCGTGAGCTATCAGCCAATCGGCGTGATCTACTCTATCCAGCCGTGGAACTTCCCACTGTACCAACCCACCCGTGTGCTTGCGGCGAACCTGATGACCGGCAACGGTTGTGTTCTGAAACACGCGAGCATCTGCACCGGCTCGGGCCTTCGCCTGCGCGAACTTTGTATCGAGGCAGGGTTACCCGAAGACCTGTTCCAAGTGATCCTCATCGACCACGACACCAGCGACAAGCTGATCGAACACCCCAAGGTGCGAGGCGTGACAATGACGGGCAGCGATGGCGCGGGCCGTCATATCGGGTCGGTCGCCGCGAAGTCGCTGAAAAAGACCGTGCTCGAGCTTGGGTCCAACGATGCCTATCTGGTGCTTGAGGATGCTGATATCGAAACAGCGGTCAAATTCTCGGTTATGGGTCGGCTCTATAACAACGGGGAAACCTGTGTATCGGCGAAACGCTTTATTGTCGCCGATAAGGTGCATGACGCCTTTGTTGATGCCTTCGTCGCCGAGATGAAAAAGATCAATATGGGCGATCCCACCGACGAGAATGTTCAACTGGGCCCATTGTCCAGCCAAGACCAGTTCGAGACGGTGCGCGATCAGGTGAAAGAAAGCGTTGATAAAGGGGCCAAGGTGCTGTGCGGTGGCGAGGTGCCTGACCGTATGGGGGCCTATTATCCCGCAACCGTTCTGTCCGACCTTAAACCCGGTATGCCGGCGTTTGACGATGAAATCTTCGGACCCGTCGCGTCGATCATCCGTGCAAAGGATGATGAAGATGCGATGCGTCTGGCGAATGACAGCCGCTATGGTCTGGGCGGCGGGATATTCTCGAAGGACGAGGACCGCGCCTTGAAGCTCGCGAGAGAGCATTTCGACACAGGCATGATCCGCATCAACTCCTTCGGGGCTGCCGATCCGAATATGCCCTTTGGCGGGGTGAAAGATTCCGGCTATGGGCGTGAGCATGGCGGATTCGGCATGAAGGAATTCGCCAACGCCAAGGCGATTTTCCTGCCCTAAGCCTGCGAGGCAACGGTAAACGTGGTGCGCGCGTCGGAGATATGTCCGGCGCGCGCAACTTATTTGGGCACGAAGGTTAAGGTTTACGCAAAGTTAACGAATGCGGCGCGCGCGCCACAGCTCACGGGTAACATTTGGTCGGCAAATTCTCGCCCTGCCGCCGCATAGATTGATCTCTTAGACTTGGATGCTTCAGGTAATCCGCAGCTAGGCTGCGCTTCAGGCGGAACAGTGCTTGCCCTTAAGTAGAACAAAGCGCACCCACATCGGCGGTATATGGTCACTGGTCGCATTCCTCGTCGCGGCAGTCATCATTACCTACGCCGCCGGCCGTCTGGATCGTCTGCTCTCCGAAGCTTTCGTATACGAAGCCCGCGCCCAGACATACTTGGACCTGCTTGAGGTGCGCGAACAGTTTGAAGAAATCATTCACGAACGGTCCCTCGCGCTGCGCGAACTTGCGACGTTCATCGGCGAGAACCCCTTTACCAAACAGGAAGAGTTTACCCAGCGGGTTCAAAATATACGTGAAGTCGACGACACGGTCATCAATATCGCTGCCGCGCCTGACCTCGTCGTGACCCTGATCCACCCGCTCGCGCCGAACATGGGCGCGCTTGGGTTAGATTACCGCACAAACGAAGACCAGTTTCCCGGCATTGAACGGATGCTGAACCTGGGCAAAGAACTGATGACCGGCCCCGTCGATCTGGTGCAAGGCGGTAAGGGGCTGATCCTGCGCGCCCCGGTCTATTGGCCCGATCCTGACTTTGCTACCGAAGGCGATGTTGACGGCAGCAAACGCCAGCTGTGGGGGATCGTATCGCTTGTGCTGGACTATGATCAATTCCTGATCAATTCCGGCATACGTGAGGCCGAAGAACGCTATGATATCCTCATTCATGCGGCCTCTCCGCAGGTGGGGGTAGGGCCGCAGATGTTCACCTACGGCGATCGGGGCCTGCTGGAGGCGGATACTGTTACGTTGGAATTCGATTTCTCCTTCGAGGAATGGATGTTGGAAGCGCGCACCAAGGGCGGATGGCCCAAACACGCGCCCGATCAATGGTCAAAACGCGCGCTCATCGCGTCGGCGGGGCTGATGCTTTTGGGCACGCTGCTCTATGTGCTGCAGGTGTCAGAGCGGCGCAAACGTGCCGAAGTCCTGCTAAGCAGCGGGATCGAGGCGCTGAACGACGGGTTTGTCATGTTCGACGCGCAGGATCGTTTGCTTCTGAGCAACTCGAAATACAAAGAGATGTGCGATCTTCCCTCTGAAGTGCTCAAACCCGGAACACCTTTTGCCGAGCTGCTGCGTATCGGTGTCAAAAGCAAGCAGTTTCCCATGGGGCGCTATAACGAGGAAGAGTGGATCGAGCGTCGCTTGGCCATCCATCGCGAAAACAGGACCTCCGAGACAGAACAACATCTGTCGGGCGGGCGCGTGATCAAAGCCTCTGACCGGCCTTTGGCAGACGGTAGCTATGTCGGCCTGCGCGTGGATGTGACCGAGCTGAGCCACGCCAAGGATGCCGCCGAAGCTGCCAGCAAGGCCAAGACGGATTTCATGGGCGTCCTCAGCCACGAGCTGCGCACGCCGCTGACGGTGATCATGGGCGTGGCGCAGCTTTCCCGCAACGCGCGTATGCTGTCGTCGTCCAAAGCGCTGCTCAAGGGCTATGAGGACGGAGAGATCAGCCACGAAGAGGCAAAACGCCTGCTGGATGAGATGTACGACCAACTGTCCGGCCTGATGAACCGGTTGGTACAATCCGGCGAGCATCTGTTGCACCTCATCAACGAGATCCTCGACGTGGCCAAGATCGAATCCGGCAGCCTGGTGATCGAACCCAGCCATTGTGCGGTGCAGGATATTGTCGATCCGGTGATCGAACAGCTTCGCACACTTTCAAGCAAGAAGGGGCTGGCCTTTGATGTGGTACAAGAGGCGGATATGGTCTTTGCCGATAAAGTGCGCGCGCGGCAGATCCTGTTCAACCTGATCGGCAACGCGATCAAATTCACCGACACCGGTTTCGTCCGTCTGGTGGTGAAACCCGTGGGCGATGTCGTCAGCTTCGAAGTGCATGACAGCGGTGCCGGCATCCCCGAAGCCGAACTCCAAAGCATTTTCGAGGTCTTCTATCAGGTCGATTCCACCGCCACGCGTCGGGCAGGCGGTACGGGCATGGGGCTCGCGATTTCACGCAGTCTGGCAGAAATGCAGGGCGGCAGCCTCAGCGTGTCCAGCGTCGTCGGGCAGGGCAGCTGCTTTATCCTGACACTCCCCATCCGCGCCGCGCAAAGCCTCGAGGTAAACGCCGCCGCCTGAGGCCACGCGAAACAGCGCGATTGTCCCGCGGATCGTAGCCTGCAGCCCCGGAATAGCCTTGTATTTTCAAGTGGAATGCGGCGGTTTCAGTTTGAATACTGAAAGTTTGGTAGGCCCGGCAGGACTTGAACCCGCAACCAAAGCGTTATGAGCGCTCTGCTCTAACCAATTGAGCTACAGGCCCGCCTGCGCGGTTTGGTAAGCGGGCGGGCGCGGCGCGTCAAGGGATAGAAACGCGCAGATGTGGCTTAGGTGCATTGCACGCCTGCGCAACCTGCTATAACCCACTTTCGCAAAGGGAACAGGCAGCGGGATGCGTCATGACCAACTCCAAGAACTCGATCACCTATGCAGACGCTGGTGTGGATATTGATGCAGGCAACGCGCTGGTAGAACGTATCAAACCGGCGGCCAAACGGACCAAGCGTCCGGGCGTGATGTCGGGGCTTGGCGGTTTCGGCGCGCTGTTCGACCTCAAGGGGGCGGGATATACCGACCCGATCCTCGTCGCTGCGACGGACGGTGTGGGGACCAAGCTGCGGATCGCGATTGATACCGGCAACGTCGATGGCGTGGGGGTCGATCTGGTCGCCATGTGCGTCAACGATTTGGTCTGCCAAGGGGCGGAGCCGCTGTTTTTCCTCGATTATTTCGCCACCGGCAAGCTTGAGACCGAACAGGCCGCGCGGATCATCGAAGGCATTGCCAAAGGCTGCGAAGGCTCTGGCTGCGCGTTGATCGGGGGCGAGACGGCAGAGATGCCTGGCATGTATTCCGAAGGTGATTTTGACCTTGCGGGCTTCTCTGTGGGCGCGATGGAACGCGGCGCGGACCTGCCCCATGATGTGGCGGCGGGGGATGTGCTGCTGGGGCTTGCCTCGGACGGGGTGCATTCGAACGGCTATTCTCTGGTGCGTAAACTGGTCGAGATCTCTGGCCTTGGCTGGGATGCGGATTGCCCCTGGGCAGACGGAACATTGGGCGAGGTGCTGCTGACGCCGACGCGGCTTTATGTGAAACCCGCGTTGCAGGCCGTGCGGGCAGGGGGCGTGCATGCGCTGGCCCATATCACCGGCGGCGGTCTGACGGAAAACCTGCCCCGTGTGCTGCCCGATGATCTGGGCGCGCAGATTGATCTGGACAGCTGGGAGCTGCCCGGCGTGTTCAAATGGATGGCCGATGTGGGCGCGATCTCGGAAACCGAGATGCTCAAGACCTTTAACTGCGGCGTGGGCATGATCCTTGTGGTCAAAGCGGATGAGGCCGAGGCGCTGACCAAACTGCTGCGGCAGGCGGGCGAAACGGTCTATCCGATGGGCAATGTCACCGAGACCACGGGCGTTGCCTATACCGGCAGCCTGCTGTGACCAAACGGGTTGCGATTTTCCTTTCGGGTGGCGGGTCGAACATGCGGGCGCTGGTCGAAGACATGACCGGCGACCATCCCGCGCGTCCCTGTGTGGTGGTGTCGAATGTGGCGGACGCGGGCGGGATCGCCTGGGCCAAAGAACGCGGCATCCCGACCGAAGTCGTGGATCACAAGCCCTTTGCAGGGGATCGCGCTGCCTTTGAAAACGAACTGACCGCGCGGCTGATGCCCCATGCGCCCGACATCATCTGTCTGGCCGGATTCATGCGCAAACTGACCGGTGGCTTTACCGATGCTTGGGCGGGGCGGATGATCAATATCCACCCGTCTTTGCTGCCGCGCTATAAGGGGCTGCACACCCATGCCCGCGCGCTTGAGGCCGGCGATACCCAGCATGGCTGCACCGTGCATGAGGTTACAGCGGCGCTGGATGACGGGCCGATCCTGGGGCAGGCGACCATTCCCGTTATGGCCGGCGACACGCCAGAGGATCTGGCAGCGCGGGTTCTGGTGCAGGAACATCGTCTTTACCCTGCGGTGCTGCGGCGGTTTGCCAGCGGCAACCGTGATCTTTTAATGCTGGAAAGCTGACCGCGCGGCCTATTGCGCTGAAACCATGCGCTTTTCCATTGCCTGAATGGCTTCCTCTGTCCAAAGTAGCGCTATGAAAACAATCACCACCACCGCCGAGCTTGAAGCCTACTGCACAGAGGCCGCCAAGCATGATTACGTGACCGTCGATACCGAGTTTCTGCGCGAACGGACCTATTATTCCAAGCTCTGTCTGATCCAGTTGGCGATGCCCGGAACCGACGATAGCAATGCCGTTCTGGTGGACCCGCTGAGCGAGGGGCTGTCGCTTGAACCGCTGTACACGCTGTTCCGTGATACGTCGGTCGTCAAAGTCTTCCACGCCGCGCGGCAGGATCTAGAGATTTTCTATGTCGATGCGGGCGTCTTTCCCGAACCCTTGTTCGACACACAGGTCGCGGCGATGGTCTGTGGCTTTGGCGAACAGGTGGGATATGAAACTCTGGTGCGCAAGATCGCCCATCAACCTCTTGATAAGACGTCCCGTTTTACCGACTGGTCGCGCCGGCCGCTCAGCGACGCGCAGGCGAAATACGCGCTGGCCGATGTCACGCACCTGCGCCAGATCTACGAGTTCCTTGCGCGTAAGCTTGAACAGACGGGCCGCGCCCGCTGGGTTCAGGAAGAGCTTGAGATCCTGACCAGCCCTGACACCTATGTCACCCCGCCGCGCGAGGCATGGCGTCGGGTCAAGACGCGCACGAATTCGCCAAAGTTTCTGGCGCTTGTGCGCGAACTGGCCGCCTTCCGCGAGGAATACGCCCAGACCCGCAACATCCCGCGCAGCCGCGTCTATAAGGATGACGCGATGGTAGAGCTGGCGAGCAACAAGCCGAAAAACCACGAGGAACTGGGCCGCGCCCGTCTGCTTCTGCGCGAGGCCCGCAAGGGCGAGATCGCGGATGGTATCCTCAAGGCGGTGGCCGCTGGCCTGAATTGCCCGCCCGGCGATATGCCGCAACCCGATCGCAGCCGCGACAAGCTTCAGGTCAATCCGGCGCTGTCCGATCTGCTGCGTGTCTTGCTGAAGGCCAAGTCCGAAAGCGCAGGCGTTGCGGCCAAGCTGATCGCCCCCGCTGCGGACCTTGACGGGATCGCCGCAGGGCTGCGTGATGTGGCCGCACTTAAAGGGTGGCGACGCGAGGTATTCGGGGAAGATGCGCTGCGACTGTGCAACGGCGAGATCGCTTTGACCGCGGTCGGGTCCGATCTGAAAGTTGTTGAGCTTTAACGCTCAACCCTTTGGTTTTTATTTATTTTTGTTGGGGTTAGCGGCGCGATGTCATCGCGTTGCGCAGCCCTTCGACGCGGATGGTCGTCACCCCAGCCAGCGTCTGGTTGGTCAGCTTGCGGCCGGCCGTAACCTCGCGGGTGGGGGGCGTGCCGATGGCGGTCGCCTCGCTTGGTTCTACCCCTTCAAGACGGTAGGTCAGAACGCCGTCCACTGGCAGCTCGTCTTCGTTCGCGGGGGTCAGCTGCACCTCGTAAATGCCCTGACGATCCGCGCGACCGGTGGCGCGCACGACGGCACCGCCCGGTACTTCTTCGATCGTCAGATCAATGATCTGGTCGAAGGGGCGACCGGCATATACCACCTCTTTATTCCGCGAGGAGGAGAACAATCCGGTCCGCTGCGGGATCAAAGGGTTGGTCGAGGCTTCCTGACGGGTGATCGGTTCAGACCGCGCGGTCCCGAACCAGTTGAACGGGTTCACACGGCTGTCGCGCACGGTCGCGCAGCCTGTCAAAACAAGGGTCGATACCAGGATGGCTGAAAAGGTCTTGCGCATGGGGTCCGCCGTAGAAATTTCGGTAATATTTGACTAACCCATCCCAGACCCGTTGGGAAGGGGGTGGACCTTTGGCATCGTGCAACCTACCTGTTTGGCAAGCGAAAAGAGGGAGACACCGTGGCGACAGAGGCATTTGAAGAACTGGTCGAGGATTTCGAGTTTCTGGACGATTGGGAAGACCGCTATCGCCATGTGATCGAACTGGGCAAGGCGATGGAGCCGCTGACCGAAGAGCTGCGCGTGCCCGCAACCAAAGTAGATGGGTGCGCCAGTCAGGTCTGGTTGCATACCCAGTTCGAGGACGGCGTGCTCCATTTCGACGGGGCCAGCGATGCGATGATCGTTTCAGGCCTGATTGCGGTGCTTCAAAAACTGTATAACGGCGTGCCCGCGGCCGATGTCAGCGCCATCGATGCCCGCGCAGAGATGGGGCGCCTTGGGTTGAACGAACATCTTTCAGCGCAGCGCTCGAACGGCCTGACGGCAATGATCGAACGGATTCGCGGTGAGGCTGCACAGCAGGGTTGAACGCGTGCCTGCGGGCTGTGGCGACGGCTGTGCCAGTTGAGTTTATTTGGCAAAATGAAGATCAGAGCGTCTTGAGCGTGCGCGCCAGATCACCGTAGCCGGTAAAGCGCCGTTCAAAGGCAAGGCCGAGCCTATCAGCGCATGTTTTCGCCTTGGCGGTGAGCGCGGGATCATCTGTTTGCGCCTGATACACAAGCTTTTCGTAGTTCCCGAAGTACATATCGCGCAGGTCGGGGTGCCGGTCGAGCCCCATGGGTTTTATAATGAAAGCGTCGAACTGGCGGACCAGAAAATCAGTGAGATAGAAGGTGGTAATCTCGTCCTCCGAGATCTGGGAAAAGCGGTCGTTGCCCTCAAAAAAGCTATAGCAATGGGGCCCGGCGACCATCTGCACGCCAAGTTTCTTACACTCCGCCTCTAGCAATCCGCCGGTGCCGCAGTCGGCGTAGACAACGAATATATCGTCGTATTTGTCGCGGTGTTTCTTAACGGCTGCGCGGACTTCGTCGGTGATTTTTTCTGGGTAGAGATGCAGCTTGGCGGGCAGGCAGGTCAGGTCCAGATGCGACCAGCCGTTCGCCTCTTTCAGGTCGAGAATTTCCCGCGCCAGCGCCCCGCAGGCGATCAGCAGAATGCGGCCCGTCTGCGGGGCGAGCGGCAGGCCTTTTTCTGTCAGATCACGGTCCGAGGGCGGCTTCATCTCACGCTCCGTCATGCAAAAGGCCCCTCCGGTAGGGAAGGGCCTTTATGTTCTAGATCAACTGCTTACGCCTTGGCGGCGTTGTGTTTCCGCCCGACCCATTCCTTGGCGGTTTCCACCGCGACGGCGGCATCGCGGCAATAGGCGTCGGCACCGATGGCCTTGCCGAATTCTTCGTTCAACGGGGCCCCGCCGACCAGCACGATATAGTCATCGCGGATGCCCTGTTCGACCATCGTGTCGATCACGACTTTCATATAGGGCATGGTCGTGGTCAGCAGCGCGGACATGCCAAGGATATCCGGCCCTTCGGTTTCCATCGCTTCAAGATAGGCTTCGACCGAATTGTTGATGCCAAGATCGACAACTTCAAAGCCCGCGCCTTCCATCATCATCGACACAAGGTTCTTGCCGATGTCGTGGATGTCGCCCTTGACCGTACCGATCACCATCTTGCCCACGCGCGGCGCGCCGGTTTCGGCCAGCAGCGGCTTTAGGATCGCCATGCCGCCTTTCATCGCGTTCGCAGCCAGAAGCACTTCGGGGACAAAGAGGATACCGTCGCGGAAGTCGGCCCCGACGATGGTCATGCCGCCGACAAGCGCCTTGGTCAGAATATCATAGGGTGCCCAATCGCGTTCGATCAGGATATTGACCCCTTCCTCGATCTCTTCGCGCAGACCGTCATAGAGATCATCAAACATCTGCTGAACAAGTTCTTCGTCGTCCAGATCGGCAAGGATAATTTCGTCTTCATCCGACATAGTCGTTCCTCATCGGTTAACTCACCCGCGCGGGCTTGTGCCTTTTTGTCACATACGCGCCGAAAGCTTCGTGCTTTTTGCGACAAACCCGGCACCGCGTGCGACGCTTTGGTTGTTGGGAAATTACGCTCAATCGTGCTGTAAAACAATGGCTTGGGCCAATATACTTGACCATGTTCCCAATTTGTTCCAAAAGATTTGAATGGATCAGACACAGCGCAAATACAGACTGCCCGGACGGGGCACATCCAGCAACCGCCCGGGCCGGTTCGAGCCGCTGACCGTCAGCGCTGTGGCCGATGGATGGGCGGGCGATGATGACCCTTTGCCGGTCTTGCGCACCCAGGTGAGCGTTGAAATTCCGCGCTCCGTGATCAGCTACAACCAGTCGCCGGACCTGCCGTTTGACCGGTCGATCAACCCGTATCGCGGGTGCGAACACGGTTGTGTCTATTGTTTCGCGCGGCCAAGCCATGCCTATCTGGGGTTGTCGCCGGGCCTGGATTTCGAGACGCGGCTGATCGCGCGGCCCGAGGCGCCCGAGGTGTTGAAACGAGAATTGGCGGCGAAGAAATACCAGGTCGCCCCCATTGCGATTGGCACGAATACCGATCCCTATCAGCCGATCGAGAAAGAGCATCGGATCATGCGCGCGCTGCTAGAGGTGCTGTCAGACGCGAACCATCCCGTTGCCATTGTGACCAAGGGCAGTCTGATCGAGCGGGATATTGATATTTTGTCGGATATGGCGGCGCGCGGGCTGTGCCGCGTGGGCGTGTCGGTGACGACGCTGGATGCGAAGCTTTCACGGTTGATGGAGCCGCGGGTGCCTGCACCGAAACGCCGGTTGCAGGTGATCGAACGTTTGGCAGAGGCAGGCATTCCGGTGCGGGTGATGGCGTCCCCCATGGTGCCGGCGCTGACCGATCCCGAGCTTGAGGCAATTTTGGAAGCGGGGCGCGATGCGGGGGCCGTGGCGGCCAGCTGGATCATGCTGCGCTTGCCGCGCGAGGTGTCGCCCTTGATGCAGGAATGGTTGGCGGCGCATTACCCTGACCGCGCGAGTCGCATCATGGCGCGGCTGCGCGAGATGCACGGAGGGAAGGAATATGACGCAGATTGGCACCGACGGATGCGCGGTGAAGGCCCCTATGCCGAGATGATTGCGCAGCGGTTTACCTTGGCGGTCAAACGGTTGGGGTTGGATACGCTCCTGCCGCCGATGCGCTGCGATCTGTTTCGCCCGCCCAAACGGGCGAGCGCGCAGTTGGATCTGTTCGGGGATTAACCCCGGCGGCGGCCACGGCGTGGTGCGCGGGTGGGGCCTTCGCCATCGGTGCCATCGCTGGCCGAAGAGAACGGTCCAAGCGCTTCGACAATTTGCTCCAGCGTGGGGGCGTCGCCCTTGGGTCGGCTGTCGAGAGCGGCGCGCATATGCACCAGATGTTCCGGCATGGTGCCACAGCAGCCGCCGATGATCGACGCGCCGCAGTTGCGGGCCATCTCGGCGTAATCGGCCATCAGTTCGGGCGTGCCGTCATAGTGGATGTGGCCTTCGACGTATTCCGGAATGCCCGCGTTGCCTTTGGACACGATCGGCGTCGGCATGCCTTTGGAGGCGAACCCCAACACCGTGCGCAACACATCCGACGCGCCGGTGCCGCAGTTGGCCCCATAGGCCAGCGGGCCATAATCGAGGTCATGCACCATGTCGACCATCGCCTCGGATGTCATGCCCATCATGGTGCGGCCTGCTGTGTCAAAGCTCATCGTGCCGACCCAGTCGAGCCCTGCCAGCTTGAAGCCTTCAGCGGCGGCGCGGTATTCCTCGGGGGCGCTGATCGTCTCCAGCCAGCCCACATCGGCACCACCGGCTTTCAGCCCGTCTGCGGTTTCATGGAACATCTCGACCGCCAGCGCGTGGGTGAGGGGGCCGACCGGCTCCATGATCTCGCCCGTGGGGCCGACGGAGCCTGCAACGATTACCTTGCGACCGGCCTTATCCGCGACCTCGCGCGCCAGCTCGGCGGACACGCGGCTAAGCTCATGGGCGCGTTTTTCGGCATTATGCAGTTTCAGACGCGAGGCATTCGCGCCGAAGGAGTTGGTCAGGAAGATATCGCTGCCCGACTGCACCGCACCCTGATACAGCTTGATGATGTTTTGCGGCTGTTCGGTGTTCCACATCTCTGGCGCATCACCGGACATCAGGCCCATGTTGAACAGGTTCGTGCCAGTGGCGCCATCGGCCAGCAGCGTGCCTTTTTCAGCCAGAAGATCGGTGAGGGGGTTGGACATCAAAACGCTCCGCTAAATGGGTGATTTTGCCGTTTCCCACAACGCCCCTCATGACGCAACTTCATTATTCTCATGATCGTCATGAGCCGTTGCCATGGTTTCTGCGTGCATGACCGCCATGAGGGCAGGGCGCGCGCTTGCGTGGCAGGGGCGCTTGGACTATGTGACAGGCTAGAAATGGCTGATGGGTATTCCAACCGGCCTGTTGTCTGGAAGGGATGTGCATGGCCCGTCGCACGAAAATCTATGAAGGTACGGCGAAGATCCTGTATGAAGGACCGGAACCGGGGACCATTGTCCAGCACTTCAAAGACGACACAACCGCCTTCAACGCCGAGAAAAAAGCGGTGATTGAAGGCAAAGGCGTGCTGAACAACCGCCTGTCCGAATTCTTCATGACCGGCCTGAACAACATCGGCGTGCCCACGCATTTCATCAAACGTCTGAACATGCGCGAACAGCTGATCCGTCAGGCAGAAATCATCCCGCTCGAGATCGTTGTGCGCAACTATGCGGCGGGGGATCTGTCTACGCGGCTTGGCATTGACGAGGGCATGCAACTGCCGCGCCCGATTGTGGAATATCACTTCAAGAACAACGACCTTGGCGATCCGCTGGTCACCGAGGAACATATCGCCGCCTTTGGCTGGGCCGGTCAGCAGGACATGGAAGACATCCTGAGCCTGTCGCTGCGGGTCAACGATTTCATGTCCGGCGTGATGATGGCCGTGGGTATCCGGCTGGTGGACTTCAAGCTTGAGGTGGGCCGGATCTACGAGGGCGATTTCCAGCGTCTGATCGTCGCCGACGAGATCAGCCCCGACAGCTGCCGTCTGTGGGATATCGAAACCGGCCAGAAGCTGGATAAGGATGTGTTCCGCCGCGATCTGGGGTCGCTGACGGATGCCTATACCGAAGTCGCCCGACGTTTGGGGGTCATGCCCAAGACGTCGACACCGATGATGAAACCGACGTTGATCAACTAGGCTGGCGTCGCAGATGAGTTTATTTTGCAAAATGAAGATAGGGGACGCGTCATGAAAGCACGGGTGCATGTGATGTTGAAAAACGGTGTTCTGGATCCGCAGGGCGAGGCCGTGCGCCACGCGCTTGGGGCCATGGGCTTTGAAGGCGTCAATGGCGTGCGTCAGGGCAAGGTGATCGAGCTGGACCTGAACGAGGGCGCAACCAAGGCCGACGTCGAGGCGATGTGTGAAAAGCTGCTCGCGAACACGGTGATCGAATCCTACACAGTGGAGATGAGCTGATGCACGCAGCGGTCATCGTTTTTCCCGGCTCTAACTGTGACCGCGATCTGGCGGTGGCATTCAAGGCGGTCGGTGCCAAAGTGTCGATGGTCTGGCACAAGGACACGAGCCTGCCCGAGGGCGTCGATATTGTGGGTGTGCCCGGCGGCTTTTCCTATGGCGACTATCTGCGCTGCGGTGCCATTGCGGCGAATTCTCCGATCTGTCGCGAAGTGGCGGCCCATGCGGAGCGTGGCGGTTATGTCATGGGGATCTGCAACGGCTTTCAGGTGCTGACCGAAACCGGTTTGCTGCCCGGTGCCCTGCTGCGCAATGCTGGGCTGAAATACATCTGTCGCACCGTGCCGCTGCGCGTGGCCACGGCGGACAGCGATTACACATCGGGCTACGAGGCCGGTGCGATGATCGACATCCCGATCGCACACCACGATGGCAATTATTTTGCCGATGGCGATACAATTGCCAAACTGCATGGCGAGGATCGTGTTGCCTTTACCTATGGCGATAACCCCAACGGGTCGCAGTCGGACATCGCGGGCATCCTTTCGTCGAACCGTCGTGTGCTGGGGATGATGCCACACCCCGAACGCGCAGCGGATGCGGGGCATGGGGGCACGGACGGGGCGGCGCTCTTCCGCGCATTGGCGGGGGCTCTGGTCACAGCGTGACTTGAGTGCACCGGTGAGGACGCGTAGATTGCCGCCATGTTTCGGTCTGCGTCCTCTAGTGAAGCCCCTTTATCTGTCAGCTGGCGCGTCCGGCTGGCGGTTGCTTTGCTTTTGGTCATTGCCGTGGCCACGATTTCGGTCACCAACAAGCTGCTGACGGATCGTTTTACCGAAAGCACCCGCAACCGGGCCGAGCTTCGCATTGCGCTCTACAGCGGCAACCTACTGGCCGAGCTGCGCCAGAACGCGATTGTGCCACAGCTTTTGTCGCGCGATCCCGCCTTGATCGAGGCGCTGACCCGATCTGATTACTCCCTGTCGACCCAGCGATTGATCTCTTTTGTAGAGGAGATCGGCGCGGCGTCCTTGATGCTTTATGATATCGATGGGCGCACGGTGGCTGCGACCGACCGCAACCGGTTGGGGGCCTCGCACCGGCAAGAGGCTTATTTTGTTGATGCGCTGCGATCGAATTCGACCGTGTTCAGCGTTATTCCCCGTGATACCGGCGGCTATCGGTTCTTCTATTCGCGTCGTATTCAGGAAGGCGGCACCAACCTTGGGGTGATCGCGGCCGAGGTAGATCTGCAACGGTTTGAACGGGCCTGGGCCGGTATCTCGGATGCGGTGATTGTCACCGACAGCACGGGTGACATCATCATGGCCACCGAACCGCGCTGGCGCGGTCTGACGGAAAGCGAGGCTTTGTCGAACCAGACCCCGCAAAGCGCCATCGAACGCGCGATCAAGGCTACCGCCGATTGGACCGCATTGCCTGCGGATGCCTATCTGCAGGGCGAGGCGGTGATGCGTCTGTCGTCGCGGATACCGTTTCGAGGCTGGCGGATCACGAGTTACACCACCTATGCCTCGGTCCGCGAGAAGGTGAACGGGGTGCTTGCGCTTGAGGTGATGGGCTTTGCGATCCTGCTGGCGCTGACGTTTTATGCTCTCAGCCGTCGGACGGCGGGGCGCGCGGCGCTGTTTCAGCGTGAATCCGCCGAGCTGCGCGCGCTCAACGCCGCCCTTCAGCGCGAGGTGGCGGAACGCAAACGGGTGCAGCAGACTTTGGCCGTGGCCGAGCAGACGTTGGAACAATCCAGCAAGCTCGCCGCCTTGGGCGAAATGTCCGCCGCCGTCAGCCACGAGCTAAACCAGCCGCTGGCCGCGATGAAAACCTATCTGGCGGGCGCGCGTCTGTTGATGCAGCGCAACCGGCTGGAGGAAGCGTTGGCGTCATTCGGGCGCATCGACGATTTGATCGAACGCATGGGGGCCATTACGCGGCAGTTGAAAAGCTATGCGCGCAAGGGCCAGCAGCAGTTTTCGCCCTTTGATATGGGGGAGGCGCTTGCCTCTGCCTTGTCAATGATGGAGCCGCAGCTACGTCAGCGTCAGGTGCAGATCAACCGTATCCTGCCCGCAGCGCCTGTTCAGGTGATGGGGGACCGCATGCGGATCGAACAAGTATTGGTCAATCTCTTGCGCAACGCATTGGATGCCACCAAATCGGAACGAAACCCGACGGTAGAGATTATACTATCAGCGGGTGAGACGGCGACGCTTACCGTGCGCGATAATGGCCCCGGGATCGAAGATCTCGATAGCCTGTTCGAGCCGTTTTACACGACCAAGCAGCCCGGCGATGGTGTCGGGCTGGGGCTTGCGATCTCATCGGGTATTGTATCCGATCTGGGGGGCAGGCTGACAGCTCGCAACGGCCAACATGGCGGTGCGGTTTTTGAAATGCAGCTGCCCATTATGGACAGCACAGAGAAGACACAGGCGGCAGAGTAAACCAATGGCTCAGGCAATGAAAATCGCGATCGTTGATGATGAACAAGACATGCGTCAGTCGATCAGCCAGTGGCTGGCGCTTTCGGGCTATGACACAGAGACGTTCGGCAGCGCCGAGGATGCGTTGAAAACACTGGGGCCGGATTACCCCGGTATCGTGATCTCCGACATCAAGATGCCCGGCATGGGCGGCATGCAGTTCCTGAAAAAGCTGATGGGGACCGACAGCGCTCTGCCCGTGATCATGATCACCGGCCACGGCGATGTGCCCATGGCGGTCGAAGCGATGCGCGTCGGCGCGTTCGACTTCCTTGATAAGCACTTCAAACCTGACCGGATGAGCGAACTGGCCAAAAAGGCCACCAACGCGCGCCGTCTGGTCATGGACAACCGCGCCCTGCGTCGGGAACTGTCTGACGGCAGCCAGTTGATGAAAAAGCTTATCGGCGGCTCACCTGTGATGGAGCGGCTGCGCGAGGATATTCTGGATCTTGGTCAAGCCGACGGTCACGTGCTGATCGATGGTGAAACCGGTACGGGCAAGACATTGGTGGCGCACGCGCTGCATGCTGTGGGATCGCGCGCGGGCAAGAAATTCGTGCTGGTCAGCTGCGGTGCGCTAGAGGAAGACGCTTTGAGCAAGCGTTTGTTTGGTCCGATGATGCCTGAAGACGCCCAGCTTCCCGCGATCGAGGAGGCCCGCGGTGGCACCTTGGTGCTGGCGACCAAGGCACGCCTGCGGAAACGCGGATCGTGGCGATTTCGAACCTGCAAGAAGCGGGGCGCACCTCCGAAGATGCGCTGCGTTCTGACCTTTTCTATCGTCTGGCTGCCCTGCGCATCACCGTGCCGCCGCTGCGCCAACGGGGCGAGGATATTCTGACGTTGTTCACACGTTTGTCCGAAGAATTCGCGGATGAATATGGCTGCGAGACTCCGCAGGTTTCCGCGCAAGAGGCCGCGCAGCTGTTGCAAGCGCCTTGGCCCGGGAACGTGCGCCAGTTGATCAATGTAGCAGAACGCGCCGTGTTGCAGTCGCGTCGCGGGTCCGGTTCGATCGCATCGCTGCTGATGTCGGACCACGAAGAGATGCAGCCGGTGATGACCACCGACGGTAAGCCCTTGAAAGAATACGTCGAGGCGTTCGAACGTATGCTGATCGACAATACCATGCGCCGGCACAAAGGCTCTATCGCTAGTGTGATGGAAGAGTTGTGCCTGCCGCGCCGGACGCTGAACGAGAAGATGGCGAAATACGGTTTGCAGCGCTCGGACTACCTTTGAGCGCCGCATGTTGACGTAACGCTTAGCCGAGCCGCGTCTCGATCAGCTCGCGTGCTGCACCGGTTTCATCGGTGTAGCAGGTCCACGACGGGCCGCCGGGGATATCAACAATATGCTGGCCGGCCTCGACGATAGGGATGGTCGTGTTAAGCGTACCGCCCGATTTGCCGGTGTGTTTTTCCACGGCACGGATGCAACTGCGTTTGGACGGGCCCTCGGGGTCGCTGCCGCCGGTCGTGCTCATGTCTTCGCAGGCGGCAAGCGCCAGAAACGGCAGGCACAGGGCTGCGCGCAGGGAAATATGCATTCGTATCATCCTTATCTGTCTTATTTTTGTGCATCCCGTCATAGGGCTGCGGCACGGGCATAAACCCGCTGGCAAAGCTTTTCCCATAGCACCAATGCTTGTCAAGCAAGGCGGCGGGGGGCGTGATACCGCTATCGGCCCCATACCTGCAAAGCCGCTAAACGCGATTTCCCATTGTCATTTGGTGCCTTCTGCCGTTAATTGTAGATAGGGCTGTTTGCCTCTTTGGATGGCAAACCAGACCCCAGACAGTTTCGATGCCTCGGTTCCCCGGCATGTGGTGACCAGGCAGACCGATTAGGCCCTTAAAAAAGGCTCAAGAACCGCTGACGATTGCGCCGTGCCTTTGGCCGGACAACCGCAGTAAATTAATGGATATGGGGGCGCGGTACGCACCACCCATGTCGGAGAAGAACCGCGATGACGCGCGCAGACGCCAAGAGCAGACAGACAGGCGGCCTTTTGGGCCCTGTTTTAGCCGCGTCACCCATCGCCCTGACAAGACATACCCTGCCTCGCAGCGCCCCACCGGGGCTGCTGTTTGCGCAGCTGTGCAAAATGGATTTATGCCTAAGAAAATGCTTATCGATGCCACCCACGCTGAGGAAACTCGCGTTGTTGTGGTTGACGGAAACAAGGTCGAAGAATTTGACTTTGAATCAGAGAATAAACGCCAGCTAGCTGGAAATATCTACCTCGCGAAAGTCACGCGGGTCGAACCTTCGTTGCAGGCCGCGTTTGTGGATTATGGCGGCAACCGTCATGGTTTCCTCGCCTTTTCGGAAATTCACCCCGATTACTACCAGATCCCCGTCGCCGACCGTCTGGCGCTGATGGAGGAAGAGCGTGCCTATGCCGAAGCGCAGGCCGCCAAGGAAGACGAAGACGAAAAGCCCAAACGCCGGACACGCTCGCGCAGCCGCAGCAAGTCCAAGGCCGAAGACACCGTGTCTGATGACGCGACGGTCAGCAAAGACGCCGATGCCACCGACAGCGACCAGATCAACGGCATGCAGACCGTCGACCTGGACGATGAAGAAGGCTCCTCTCCGATGGAGCGGGTTGCCGAAACGCCTGTCGAAGAGCCAGACGGCGATGGCAGCAAGGCAGAGGGTGACACGCCCAAGGCCGCCAAAGCAGATGCGAAAGACGCCGCAAAACCTGATGCCGATGATCAGGACGACAGCGACGACGCGGATGACAGTGACGATAGCCCCAAGGCTAAAGATGCGTCCTCCAAGGATGACAGCATCGAATCCGTGGCGGATGACGATGATCACGACGATCTGCGCACCGCGCGCAAGCCACGGCCCAAGCGTTATAAAATCCAGGAAGTCGTCAAGGTGCGTCAGATCCTGCTGGTGCAGGTCGTCAAAGAGGAACGTGGCAACAAGGGTGCCGCGCTGACAACCTATCTGTCGCTGGCTGGCCGTTACTGTGTGCTCATGCCCAACACCGCGCGTGGGGGCGGCATCAGCCGCAAGATCACCAACGCCGCAGACCGCAAGAAGCTTAAAGAGATCGCCAACGAAATTCAGGTGCCAAAAGGTGCCGGTCTGATCGTGCGCACCGCCGGTGCACAACGCACCAAGGCCGAGATCAAGCGCGACTACGAATACCTGCAACGCCTGTGGGAACAGATCCGCGAGCTGACGCTGAAATCCATCGCGCCCGCCAAGATCTATGAAGAAGGCGACCTGATCAAACGCTCGATCCGCGACCTATATAACCGCGAGATTGACGAGGTGTTTGTCGAAGGTGAACGCGGTTACCGCATCGCCAAGGACTTCATGAAAATGATCATGCCGTCCCACGCCAAGAACGTGAAGCTTTACAGCGAAACACTGCCCTTGTTTGCGCGCTATCAGGTCGAAAGTTACCTGTCAGGCATGTTCAACCCCACGGTACAGCTGCCTTCGGGCGGGTATATCGTGATCGGTGTGACCGAAGCGCTTGTCGCGATCGACGTGAACTCGGGCCGGGCCACCAAGGAAGGCTCGATCGAGCAGACCGCGACCAAGACCAACCTGGAAGCCGCCGCCGAAGTCGCTCGCCAGCTGCGTCTGCGCGATCTGGCCGGTCTGATCGTCATCGACTTTATCGACATGGACGAGCGCCGTAATAACGCCGCCGTTGAAAAGCTGATGAAGGAAAAGCTGAAAACCGACCGTGCGCGTATTCAGGTGGGCCGTATTTCCGGCTTTGGTCTGATGGAAATGTCGCGCCAGCGTTTGCGTCCCGGTATGATCGAGGCGACGACACAGCCGTGCCACGCCTGCCACGGCACCGGCCTGATCCGGTCGGACGACAACCTTGCGCTGTCGATCCTGCGCCAGATCGAGGAAGAGGGCACCCGCAAACGGTCGCGCGAGGTATTGATCACCGCGCCCGTCGGCATCGCCAACTTCCTGATGAACCAGAAGCGCGAACATATCGCCCATATCGAAGGCCGCTATGGCATGGCCGTGCGCATCGAAGGCGACCCCGCTTTGGTCAGCCCCGATTTCTCGCTTGAAAAGTTCAAGACCGCGACACGCGTTGTCACGCCGATCGAACATGTGGTGTCGGTTGATACCTCCATCATGGACGAGGTCGATGATCTGGATGTCGATGCGGAAGCAGATGCGGACAATGCTGACAATGAACCTACCGGCAACGGCAATGGCGGGCAAAACCAGCACAATGGCTCTGACGATGACAATGATGGCGAAGGGAAACCCAAGCGTCGTCGTCGTCGCCGGCGGCGTCGGGGTGGCAAATCCAACGGGGATGATGCTGCCAACGGTGAAAACAACGGCGATAGCAACACCAACGGTGACAACGGCGATAGCAACACCAACGGTGACAACGGCGATAACGACGCGCCCGCGCAAACCGAGGCGGAAACTGCGGGTGCCAAAGATGACGCGAAAACGGATGCGGCTGCAGACGCCACTTCTGATGACGCGAAACCGCAGGACAAACCCAAGCGCACCCGTAGCCGGACCCGCAAACCCAAGGCTGATGCCGCGGCAGAAGCGACCGTAGACGCGGACGCCAAGACCTCCGAGGACGCGAAACCTGCCGACGCGGCTCCTGCCGACGCGGAAGCCGCCGAAGACGCGCCCAAGCCAAAACCCAAGCGGACCCGCACGCGCAAGCCCAAGGCCGCGCCTGTCGAGGCTGCGGAAGAGGCACCCAAGCCCGAGGAAACACCTGCGCCAAAAGAGCAGCCAACCCCCGAGCCCAAGCCCGAGCCAGAGGTGACACCAGACGCGCCGACGCCCGAGCCCGCAAAGGAGCCGACGCCGATCCCGACGCCGGAACCCACGCCCGCGCAGCCGTCCCAGCCCGCCGAGGTGGAGGAAACGCCGGCCCCGACCGAAGTGCCCGATAGCACCCCGACGGAGATACCTGCGGCGCAGGAAATCCAGCCGGAGCCACCGGTCACCGAAGTACCTCAGCCCGAGGCGACCCCGCAGGCGGAGCCCGAAAAACCCGCCAAGCCCAAGCGGCGCGGCTGGTGGTCCTTGGGCGGCTAAGCAGCGCCCCTGCGCTGACATATGGAAACGAAAAAAGGCAGACCTTCGGGTCTGCCTTTTTTATCTGCGGTATCCGCGGCGCGTGGGGCAGCGCGGGCTGTTACTTTTTGCGGATCACATAGGCCTGCGGCGTTTCGTCCATCGCGGCGCTTTCAAGGCTGTGGCCGGCCTCGGCACAGAAATGCGGGATGTCGATGATCGCGGCGGGATCATCCGCATGCACGGTCAGAAGATCGCCAGAGGCCAATGATTGCAGGCGTTTACGGGCCTTGAGCACGGGCAGGGGGCACAAAAGCCCCGTCGCGTCGAGAAAGTTTTTATCTGTCATGATCCTCAGATAAGCCACATGTTTCAACGCGTCCACAACCTTGTGACGGGGATCACGCGCAACAGCAGGTGACGCGCCGGACAAAGCAGATTATGGCTGATGTCATGTTTGGATTTGACCTGATCGACGCGGGACTACTGCCCGCCATACTCATCGCGCTGACCGCCGGGATCATCAGCTTCCTGAGCCCCTGCGTCCTGCCCATCGTCCCCCCATACCTCGCCTATATGAGCGGGGTAACCCTGAACGACATGTCATCGGTCGCCGCCGCGCGCCGCAAGGCTGTCATCGCGGCGCTGTTCTTTGTGATGGGGCTGAGTACGGTGTTCCTGATTCTGGGGTTCACGGCCTCGGTCTTCGGGGCGTTCTTCCTGCAAAATCAGGTGCTCTTCGCGCGGCTGTCGGGCATTGTGGTGATCATCTTTGGTCTGCATTTTCTGGGCGTCTTCCGCATTCCCTTTCTGGATCAAGAGGCGCGTCTGGATGCGGGCGACAAGGGCGGCACGTCCTTTGGGGCCTATATCCTTGGGCTGGCCTTCGCCTTTGGCTGGACACCCTGCATCGGGCCGCAGCTTGGCGCGATCTTGTCGCTCGCGGCGTCCGAAGCATCGGTCACGCGCGGCACGCTTTTGCTGGGGGTCTATGCGGCGGGCTTGGGTATTCCCTTTTTGTTGGCGGCGATGTTCATTACCCGCGCCACCCACGTCATGAACCGGATCAAGCCCTATATGAAGCTGATTGAACGCGGCATGGGGATCTTGCTGGTGGTCGTCGGTCTGGCGCTGCTGACGGGGGCGTTTACGACCTTCTCTTTCTGGTTGCTGGAAACATTTCCTGCCTTGGGATCCTTGGGTTAGGCGCCTTACTCTTGCCGGAAAACCTGTTTAAGCTGCGGCGAAATACAGGGTGAACGATGGCCGAGAACATAGAGCAGACAGTCAGGACGCGACGGGTTTTCTATATCCCGGGCTATGACCCCATTCATCCGCGCCGCTACCGCGAGCTTTACCGCAAGGAAGGCAGCGCACAGGCGCGGATCTCGGACTATCAGATCGCGCTGTCGCCCAAGAAGGGCGGCGGGAACTACGGCTGGAACGTCGCCGCGCATATCGATGGCGTTGATGTAGAGGCTCAGGTCGACGTGCTCGTCTGGTCCGACATCGTCCGCATCTCCATGAGCAATTCGATCCTCGCGACCTATGGGCAGTTGGTGCAGACGGCTTGGGTCTATATCGCGTCGGGTGCGCTTTGGCGGTTGATGAAGCTGCGCAAGGGGCCCGTGATTGCGGCGCTTTATCCGGTGGGGATGTTGCTGCTGCAACTGTTGACCGCTGCCCTCGCGGGCAAGCTGCTTTACGCGGGGGTGACCTTCTTTGGCGGGCCTGCGTGGTTCAAGGGGATCGCCGCCGCCGCTGGCGTGGGGCTGGGCTGGCAGGTGCTGCGCTGGTTCAAGAAACACGATGGCAAGCTTTTCGCCTATTACCTGATGCATGATTACGCTTTCGGGGCCGCGACGCGCGGGGCGAACCCGCCCGCGCTTGAAACGCGCATGACCGAATTCGGGGATGCCATCGCGCAGGCGCTGAGGTCTGATGTGGACGAGGTGCTGGTCGTGGGCCATTCCTCGGGCGCGCATCTGGGGGTGTCGATCCTTGCCGATCTGATCCGTGCGGGCCGTGTCCCTGCGGACGGGCCTGCGCTGGCCTTTATGACTTTGGGGCAGGTGGTGCCGATGGTGTCCTTCCTGCGCGATGCCCACCGTCTGCGCGCCGATTTGCGCTTTCTGTCCCAATGCGAGGGTCTGACATGGGTCGATGTGACGGCCCCCGGCGACGGTTGTGCCTTTGCGCTTTGCGATCCGGTAGCGGTGTCGGGCGTTGCCCCCGAGGATAAACGCTGGCCGCTGGTGTTTTCCGCGGCCTTCACCCAATCGCTAACCCCCGCCCGCTGGAAAGAGCTGCGCTGGCGGTTTTTCCGGCTGCATTTCCAATACCTTTGCGCCTTTGATGCGCCCAAGGACTATGATTATTTCCAGATCACCGCCGGCCCGCATAGTCTGGCCGAACGCTATGCCGGACGGCCTGCATCCCGGTCGCGCATTGTCAAACCGGTGAATAAATTCACCTCTACCGCGCCATGACGCTACCCCCCAAACCCGAGAGCCGCCCCGCGAAAGTGTCGCTTTGGCGCTATGCGCGGCTCTTTCGCCAAGACATCCTGTCGGCGCAGCCCGCACGGCTGTATCGGGCCTGGATGGCAGAGTTCAAGACACCGTTCTTCCGCAGTTATCTGATCAACCAGCCCGATCTGATCCAGACTGTGCTCAAGACGCGCCCGGACGATTATCCCAAGTCCGACCGGATCGGCGAAGGATTGCGCCCGCTGCTTGGCAATTCGGTATTCCTGACCAACGGGGCGATATGGAAACGGCAGCGGCGCATCATTGACCCCGCGTTTGAAGGGGGCCGTTTGCGCGAAACCTTCCCCGCCATCTGGGACGCGGCAGAGGCAGCAGCGGCACGGCTTTCCCCTCATGATGGCGCGCCGCTAGAGGTCGAGGCGCAGACCAGCCACGCGGCGGCGGATGTGATCTTTCGCACGTTGTTTTCGATTCCCATCGAACACCATATGGCGCGCGAGGTTTTTGACGAATTCAAAACCTATCAGCGCAGCCAGCCGATCCTGAACATCGCGGCCTTTGTACCCTTGCCCCGCTGGCTGCCACGGCTGTTCCGCCGCGACACCAAACGCAGCGCAGCCAAGATCCGGCGACTGATCACCGCGCTGACGGCCGAGCGGATGGAGGCGATCAAGGCGGGCACCGCCCCTGACGATCTGGCGACCAAGATCATGACCACGCCCGACCCCGAAGACGGCTCTACCTTTACCACCGAAGAAATGGTCGATCAGGTCGCGATCTTCTTTCTTGCGGGGCACGAGACGAGCGCCTCGGCGCTGGCATGGGCGATGTATCTGGTGGCGACCCATCCCGACTGGCAGGACCGTCTGGCCGCAGAGGCGCAGGCGATCGACCAGTGCGATTTTGCGGTCATGGGCAAGCTTAGGCAAAGCCGCGATGTCTTCCGCGAGGCGATGCGGCTTTATCCCCCTGTGCCGATGATGGTGCGCGAAGCAAGCTGCCCCTCGACGTTCCGCGACCGGACCGTCGCGCGTGGGGCACAGGTGGTGATCAGCCCGTGGCATCTGCATCGTCACGAACGCCTGTGGGATAACCCCGACGGATTTGATCCGGCGCGATGGCACAGCGAGAACGGCAAGAAATGCCAGCGCGAGGCCTATCTGCCGTTCAGCGCCGGTGCGCGGGTCTGCCCGGGGGCGGGCTTTGCCATGGTCGAAGGCCCGCTGATCCTGTCGCGTATCCTACGTGATTACCGCATAGAGGTTGTCGGCGAAAAGCCACCTGTTCCCGTGGCACATCTGACAGTTCGTTCAAAAGACGGCATTTTGCTGCGCTTTGTCCGGCGCTAACGATATATCATCGCGGGAATAGATGCGTTAAACGAACATTCGACGGAATCAATAAGGGCCAGGATCATCATGACCACGACAGACGCACAGCGCACACAAATGGAAACAGGGCAGGGGTTTGTGGCCGCATTGGACCAGTCGGGCGGATCGACCCCCAAGGCGCTGAGCCTTTATGGCGTTGAACCTTCCGATTACTCGGGCGATGCCGAGATGTTTCAAGCCATGCACGACATGCGCGCGCGGATCATTCTGGCCGATGATTTCACCTCTGACAAAGTTCTGGGCGCGATCCTGTTCGAACGCACGATGGACAACACGATTAACGGCAAACCGGTGGCACAACTGCTGTGGGAAGACCGCGGCGTCGTGCCTTTCCTGAAGATCGACAAAGGTCTGGAAGACGAAGCAAACGGCGTGCAGCTGCTCAAACCCATGCCCGAGCTGGACGATCTGCTGAAGCGCGCGAAAGCCGCCGGAATCTTTGGCACCAAGGAACGGTCGGTCATCCAATCGGCCAATCCCGAAGGGATCGCGTCGGTCGTGGCGCAGCAATTCGCCGTTGCCAAAACCGTCTGCGCGGCCGGTCTGGTCCCGATCATCGAGCCAGAGGTGAACATCCATTCCGAGAGCAAGGCGGAAGCCGAAGACATCCTGAAATCCGAGCTCGAGAAGCACTTGGCCACGCTGTCGGCGGAGGAACTGGTGATGCTCAAGGTGACGCTGCCAGAAGTTGCGGGGCTTTATGACAGCCTTGCGGATCACCCCAATGTGCTGCGGGTCGTGGCGCTGTCGGGTGGGTATTCTACCGAAGACGCCTGCGCGCGTTTGACGCAAAACCCCAAGATGATCGCCAGCTTCTCGCGTGCGCTGACCGAAGGGCTGAACGTCAAGATGTCGGATGCCGAGTTCAACACGGCACTGGGGCAGAACATCAGCAAGATCTACGACGCCTCTGTCGCCTAAATTGGAATTTTCCTAAATTCCGCGGGGGGGTTCTTGGGAAGAAAACCCCTAAACAATAATGCGGATCGGTTCCTGATTGCAAAAGATCACGAGCTGGCCCGCATTTTCTACAGCGTGATAACCGCGGCGTAGCAGTTCTTGCTCGAATGCGTGGCGGCCCACATATCTTTCGACATCCCTGACATTCCGCCGCACGACACACCCGCTGCGGGCAGCCTTCGAACTGAATAGGGCGAGCATCCAGCCCTCGGGTGACAATGGAGAGAACTGTTGTTTGACCATGGGGGAAACTTACCCCGGCGAAGGTAAACGTTCCTTTAATGCACGCAGCACATACACGCGGATCGCAGAGGCCAGCCCCGCTTCAACGCCGCGCTCTGCATCGATCTGCGCCACCAGCGCATTGATCGGCATGTCCATCTCTTGCGCAAGGTCGCGCAATTCCTGCCAGAATTCATCCTCCAGCGAGATCGACGTACGGTGACCCCGAAGGGTCACCGAATGTTTCACCGGTCGGGCGCTCATGTGTCGCGCTTATGGGCTTCCAGATTGCGCGAGATTTGCGCCAGACGGGCTTTCAAAACCTCTTTCTGGTCCTTGCTCTGGCCGAACTGTACCGCGTTTTCATCGGCACGGGCCTTGCGCGAGGCGCGGTTGCGCTCTTTCGTGACCTTGTTGAGGTTGATGGGGGCGCTCATTCTTTGGGTCCGATCATTTGCTCCGGCCGCACCACGCGGTCGAATGTTTCGGCATCGACAAAGCCCAAGGCGATTGCTTCTTCCTTGAGCGTCGTGCCGTTCTTGTGGGCCGTCTTCGCGACTTTGGTCGCGTTGTCATAGCCAATCGTAGGGGCCAGCGCTGTGACCAGCATCAGGCTTTCTTTCATCAGCTTATCGATACGTTCGACATTGGCCTGTGTGCCGACCACCATATTGTCCGTGAAGGCCGAGGCGCTGTCGCCCAAAAGCTGCATGGATTGCAGGACGTTATAGCTCATCATCGGGTTGTAGACGTTCAGCTCGAAATGCCCTTGCGAGCCGGCAAAGCCGACGGCGGCGTCATTGCCCATGACATGCGCACAGACCATGGTCAGCGCTTCGGCCTGCGTCGGGTTCACCTTACCCGGCATGATCGACGACCCGGGCTCGTTCTCGGGCAGGATCAACTCGCCCAGACCCGAACGCGGGCCGGACCCCAGCAAGCGCATGTCATTGGCGATCTTGAACAGCGATCCCGCCACGGTTTTCAGCGCACCCGAGAACATGACCATCGCGTCATGGGCGGCCAGCGATTCAAACTTGTTCGGCGCGGTGACAAAGGGCAGGCCGGTGATTTCGGCCATATGCGCGGCCACGGCTTCGGCCCAGCCTTTCTTGGTGTTCAGGCCGGTGCCAACGGCAGTACCGCCTTGGGCCAGTTCATAGATGTCAGGCAGGCAGGCGTTGACCCGTTCGATCCCCTTTTTCACCTGATGCGCATAGCCCGAGAATTCCTGGCCCAAGGTCAGCGGTGTCGCATCCTGGGTATGGGTGCGGCCAATTTTGATGATGTCCTTGAACTCTTCGGACTTCGCGACCAAGGCGTCGTGCAGTTTTTGCAGACCGGGCAGCAGTACATCGCGGGCCTGCATGCCGATGGCCACATGCATCGCGGTCGGGAAGGTATCGTTGGACGACTGTCCCATGTTGCAGTGGTCGTTGGGGTGGACCGGATCTTTCGACCCCATCTCGCCGCCCAGCATCTCGATCGCGCGGTTCGAGATCACCTCGTTCGCGTTCATGTTCGACTGGGTGCCGGAACCGGTCTGCCAGACGACCAGCGGGAAGTTGTCGTCGAACTTGCCCTCGATCACCTCGGTCGCAGCGGCGGTGATTGCATCGGCCAGTTTCTGGTCCAGATTGCCCTGGTTCAGGTTTTCCATCGCACAGGCTTTTTTCACGACGCCAAGGGCGCGGATGATCGGCACGGGCTGTTTTTCCCACCCGATGGGGAAGTTGATGATCGACCGCTGGGTCTGCGCGCCCCAGTATTTGTCGGACGGCACTTCCAATGGGCCAAAGCTGTCGGTTTCTGTACGGGTATCGGCCATGAAAAGGCTCCTGATCTTGGGCTTATGTCTGATCAGGGTTTACCCCGCGGGCCGAAGCGGTGCAATGAGCCGATGGCGCTAACCTTGGCGACAAGGCGCGGTGACCGATCGATTACTTGCGGAAGCTGTCCAGCGATACGATTTCGGCGGCTTTGGGGGCTTCTTCCTCGACCTCAAGCTCGCTTTCGTCCTGCTGGGGCAGGTCTTCGTCTTCGTCCTGCTGGCCGGGTTCTTGCTGTTCGAACTTCAGGCCGAATTCCACCGACGGATCCACAAAGGTGCGGATCGCGTCATAGGGGATATACATGGGTTCGGGCGCATCGCCAAAGTTCAACGTGACCGAGAATCCTTCCTCGGTGACCTCAAGCTTGTCGTACCAATGCTGCATGACGACGGTCATCTCGCCGGGGTAGCGGTCTGACAGCCAATCGGCCAGTTCCGCATCCGGATGAGAAGTGTCGAACGTGATAAAGAAGTGATGGTTGCCGGGCAGTCCATTGGCTGCAACGTCAAGTAATACCTGACGAATTAACCCGCGCATGGCATCGTGCATCAGATTGCCATACTCAATGCTTCGGCTCATTACTTCTCTCCGGCCTTGGTTGATGGCGATAGCATACGGCATTTCGCACCAGTGAAAAGGGGGCGCAAAAATTTATAGCAACAGGCGCCAGCAAAGGGCCAATGCAGCGCTTATCGTCATCGTCAG